>ERZ1740070.271-NODE-271-length-36698-cov-15.294435_pt1 | contig 36698 bp, 43 predicted proteins | sample MGYA00581734_ERZ1740070 | MGnify/ENA primary metagenome ERZ1740070 (study PRJEB43018, sample SAMN04849744) | marine metagenome | isolation source: floating plastic debris | place: Pacific Ocean | collected 2008-09-01 | study: EMG produced TPA metagenomics... | reverse complement strand
TTCAAAGGTTTGGGATACACCTTAGCTGACTGTCCAGTTTTCTGGGACCACTTCATTCATACATCCTACTTTTGGTTTGCAGATGTTATTTGTAAGTTGATCCCGCGTCCGACAATGCAGTTTTTTTCTGGAGCGCCGATAGATAATAGGTGTCAAGTTTAAGTCATCGCATGACTAAACCCAACCCGTGCTGCAACTGATTTCAACGGTTGAGAGGGGGGACCTTCTCCATCGGCGCGATTATCTTTTGCGCGGTCATCGATGTTTGTGCCGTTGAAATCGATCAGTAAGAAGTATGTGCGGTACAGTGAGACCAGCGAGACCGACAAACACGATCTGCATGAATGGCATGTTTTTTGCGGCAGTCGCTCTCCTAAGACGAACGAAATCCGATAGTATTGGCCTCATAAAACCAGCCGTAAAGGAGAATGGCCATATCATTCATAGCTGGCGAGGCGAAGGCAATCGAAGAACTACTCTTAACAGATTCTGCCCGCCGATTGAGTGACAGGTATTGAGGCGCTGACCTGAGCAACTTTGCTGTCACAACGATTTCGATCAGGCAACCATCGTAGAGATCAACATCAACGCAGGCGCGTTGCGGCCAGTTCTCTTTGGGCCCAATCCAATCGATCCAGATCGTATCCATCTCTTCCTTTTGCTTGACGTCGCTGAGAAAAACTGTGACCTGAAGTAGCCCTGGTCGACCGCTGCCCGCCTTCTCAAAAATACTGCTGAGCTCATCCAGCGCATTCCTGGTCTGCGCAAGGATTCCATCCGCACAGTGCGGATCCGTCGCAACCGCATAGACCAGTCCGTCCGATACGACGGCCTCGCAGCGGCCCAGTCCTTCATATGGAAACCGAGTTATGGTCACGACTGCTTCTCCCCTTTTTGCGCAAGCTTCAAAGGCGCAGATGAATTCAACTGACCTTCCCCGCAAGGCCCGAACGGCCGCCACGCCACCGATCAGCGCGAATGGCATCGAAAACATAATACCTGCGCTCGCGGCCCTGAGAATCGACGCGCTGTCATCGATGGTACCCCCAGCAACGAATGCACCCACGAGGCCAACCAAGGCTCCACCAATGGCAAATCCAAGGGTCTCGACACTGGAAACCATGGCCATGGTCTTAGTCTTTTCACCGTCTAGATCACCCGCGACCATTTGTTCACCCAGAAACGGCCAAATCATACCGAGGCCAAAACCGCACGCGGCGATGGAGAGTGCTGCGCCGATCAAGTGACCGCCGATCAAAAAGACATAGCATCCGACCAAACTGGCAAGTGTGAGGAAAGGACCGGCCAAGGCAACATACCGTCCCCCAGGAATGCTCACGATTGCGAAAGAAGCAACCGACCAGCCAATGGTTTCGATCAGCACTAACGCCCCGGCGAATGTGGCGCTGTGTCCGTGAACTTGCGTCAAAACAAGTGGGCCGAAGACGAGGATGCTCATCGCACTCGCCCCAAGAACTGTCTTTGCCGCAATCGCGCTTCCCTGCATCGTTCGGAAACGAAAAGCGCGTTTCGGAAACATGCGCGGCACATGTGATCTCTCACGCCAGATAGCTGCAGTCAGTGCGATAAGTCCAACGAAAGCGATGAGCGCCGCAGCGCCGCGGTCGAATTGGGGCGCGAAGCTTATCAGCCCAATTCCTATGCCAAAGGCCGCAAACGACGTTATTGGAAACCGTTCTGTGCTGCGCTCAGTTTCGAACCTTGCCATGGTTCTCGCATTGGCAAATCCGTAAATCAGCATACCAACGCCAAAGACAATGAACGCCGGACGCCATCCTAAGAAATCCGCGAACAGGCCTCCGACCAACGGACCAGAAAATGCAGCTCCGATCCAGAACGCGCCAGATATTGCCGAGATTTTGGGGAACGCAGCCGGGCTCGTTTCCGAGCGCAGAGCGACAAATCCGAGAGCGAGCAGACCGCCGCCTCCAAAACCGGCAACGGCACGACCAACCGCGATCCATAACATGGTACCTGCAGCGGCTGAAAGCAGCGCACCAGACAACGCCAGTCCCGTCATGATCCACCAAAGCCATTTCGTGCCATATCGCGCGGCCAACGGCCCACTTGCTGCTGCCGCAAGAACCGTTGTGATGTTAAAGAGCGCGGCCAAGGCACCGATGAGTTCCCCGCCACCCACTTCCGCAACCATCGCCGGTGCAAGCGTGACGGCGGCATAGTTTCCGCCAGCGTGCAAAACAATGACCGCAAGGACCGCGCTGATACGAAGTCCCCTGCCATCGGCGAGAAGTTCGCCCCAGTTGAGAGCGCGGTCCATGCCAACAGCTGCCCGACAGCTAATACTAGAGGTTTTTTGGGTCATTGTCTGAATAGCTAGAGACATGACAAATGTAGGTCAAAAGAGATTTTTCTGGCCTCTTGAATTCCATTTAGTTATGCAGAGCTATGCGAGCCCTGCCTTCTCCAACCGCGTTAAGAATGTTCGTGGAAGCAGCGGAGCGAGAAAGCTTTGCTGGTGCGGCAGACGCGCTGAACGTCACGCAGGCAGCGGTCAGCAAGCAGATGGCGAGCCTCGAACACCGTTTGGCGACGGCCCTTTTTTCTCGGAGACATCGTTCGGTTGTCGTTACGGCAGCTGGTCGGGCGTATTTGCCAGTCGCCCGGCGTGTTCTGGCATTGCTTGAAGCTGGTCTTAATGAAGCATCAGGTCTGTCGGCACGTCGAGCGATTACGGTCGAAGTTGATATTGAATTTCTCGATCTTGTGCTGGCCCCAAGGCTACTGCGACTGCAGGCCGAAATACCCGATACCGATGTGACATTCGTTCCAACTATCCCGGGGCGGCACAAGCCGCAAAGCGATCTGGCAATCACGTATGGGCATCCACGTGCGGGTGCCGCCTCTGTCGAGCGCCTCTGCGGCTTTACTGTTTTTCCTGTTGTGAGCCCTTCACTCCTCGAAACTTCGGCGAAACCTTTCGAAACACTCTGTCTTCTCCACGATGTCGACACCTACTGGTGGGATACCTTCCTGCACGCAGAAAAGGTTCTCCGGTTCGACCAAGGTTTCGTTCTGGGAAGCGGCGCGCTTGCAATCCGCGCCGCCTTGGCCGGACAAGGTATCGCCATCGGTGACAATGTGCTTTGTTGTGACGCCTTGCAGCGCGGTGATCTGGTTCAAATCGGAACGGCTACTTTTCCTGGTCGCGATGACTACTGGATATCCGAGCATCCCAACATGCAAGGAGACCCAGTCACAGCGCCTCTCCGAAACTGGTTGAAAGCCGAGATGGCGCAAACGATTGGTAGACCGCAACAGGCTAGAGTGAGTTGACTGCTGCCATTCGATTTTGAACGGCAAGCGGTGGCGATGACGCCGACTTTTGACTTCGACGCTTGATCCACGCTGCGGTCAGCGCGAACGACCGGTTTTCTCGCTGCGCGGCGGCACTGCATTTTTTGCACATGCAGCATTTGTGACACTGCGAGCGCACGCAGCGAAAAAACTGAATTCACAGGATGGGCTCTCTTGACACTTTCGCCGCGCAACGCACGAATGGCGGCTGGCATGAGTCAAGCTTACATTGTCACTTCGCCTCCTCCCGAAAGCGACCTCAGCAAGCCAGTTTTTTGCGACTATGGCTTGGTTGCAGCGCCCGCCTTTGTAAAGAAATCGAAAATCTGCGTCATCACGTCGCCGCCCACCTCGGGGATCTCAGTCAACACGTCGTGCTTTGCATTTCTTATCATGGAAAACTCAGCATTCGGCCATTGCGCCATGCGGCGCTTGATCGAAGCGTTGTCTACGAGTTGATCGAGTTCGCCACAAAATGTGATGCATGGGATGTTAGGGGAGGGAACTGTTGAAAGCCTTCGGCATTCCGCGAGCGCTTCGTAAAGCCATGACATCGTTGGCCCGCCAATTTGTAGCTCGGGCGCGGCCTGGGCCTGCTTGACCCAATAGTCATACATCGCAGAATTGTGCGTGAGATTGTTTTTTTCGAATGGCGTTTCCAAAACATAAATCTCCCCATTTTCGCCTGGAACGTATTTCTGGCCAATTCCAAACTTTTGAAATGCCCACGACAGGGGCCAAGCTGCGATGCGCTGAATTGCGGACATCTTGATGCCAAACATAGGAGAAATGAAAGCAGTGGCAGCAACGGGGAGACCATCGAGCAATGCGCGAAATCCGATGCAGGCTCCCATAGAGACGCCGACTAAGTAATATGGTTTCGGAAGGTCCAACTCGTCAGCAGCTTGAATGAATGCCGCGACATCTTTCTGATAGTCGGAAAAGCTCTCAATGTGACCAGCTTGGGGGTCGGATGACATTCGGTCGGATAAGCCCTGGCTTCGCCAGTCTATGATCGCGGTTGAAAAACCGTTTTCTGCGAAGGTTTTTGCGACCCGCCCGTATCTCTCGACATACCCAAACCTGCCAAGCATCAGCAGGATCGTGCCCTTGGCTTCGACCTCGGATTGGTAAGCCCCAACTCGAACGCGAACACTATCGTCGGTTTCGATCCAGTATGCATTGCCTGATGCAGGTCCTTCAGCGATATCACTATAAATTTCTGCCTCTTCCATCACCCACCTAAAATGTTCGTAGTTTCGGACCGGACAGCACGTGCAGCGACGCCAGGGTACTGGCCGCTAAGAGAAGGGAGAATCCGGTGAACCTTCCCACAAGTACCAAGTTGAACGACAACAGCCCAATGACGGCAAGCATTTTCACAATTGCGTGCTGATCGAGGGAAAAAGGGTAGTCCTGATCGTAGACAGACAGGCGCTCAAAAACAGTCTGAATTACCAGCGCACAAACTACGAAGATTGTCACTGTGACTACCAACATAAGGAAGGAGGTGAAGTGGCTGATAGATGTGTTGTCCAACCATCCGTTGCGAATGCTCGTCGCACCAAAAACACTCAGCGCATCGGTCCTCAGCCAAGTCACAAAGTCTGGGCCGTCAGAGGACAGATAGGTGATCTGTAGCTTGACCAACGATGCAAGCCACAGCGCAAAAACAGCTATGCGGAAACCGCCCCATACGATCTTCTGCCCAACTTTTCGGATCTGGTTGGTATCGGCGGTGCTTCCTTCAAGGTCAGCGGTCGTGCAAAGGTCTTGATAATCAAGGACAACGATGACCAGAAACAGCAATCCAAACATGAAGATCGCGATGTAGGACGCCGTGTAGAGATAGCCAATGAATGACAAAGCCATGGCCTCTCCCACGGAAATGACCTCGGGACGCACCAGTGCGACCAGGTATCTATCAATCTGGACGCCATTGGTGTCGCCGGAAAGATATGCAGGCATGTAGATGCCAGCCCACTGGAACCCGAAAACGAATAAGAAGCAGAACGAAGCAATTGCCCAGAAAGAAAACGAGAAATCGTTAACTTTGGCGTACCATGCTTCGTTGCTCTCGGAATTGATTGAAATCACATCGTCCGCAGTGCATTTGAACCGGCCGACACGCTTCCAGTAAGTGTTCAAATCGCTCACGTAGAAAATGAAAGCAGGCAGGGCGATCAAAGGCAGCACAGTAAGTGTTGGTGCCCAAATGAAGCCGACTTGTTTGTCCAGTCCACCAACGGGGCTGTATGTGACACTCAACGTATTCAGCACATAATTGAGCAAACCCAATCCACAGAAAACCAGCCAATATGCGATCAACAGGTTCATTGATCCTGAGCCGCTGAGCATCCATTCGCACTTCTCAGGGAAGGACTTAGCCTTGCGTTGGCCGACATCCGTCGTGATTGAGGTGCTCGTGCTGACGACAATATTTGACGGCTCCGATACCTGTGGCATTACGATGCTCAAGGGTTCGGTTTCTAGACCCTCAGAGCTGTCGTCCCGACGTTTTTTCTCACGTCGTTGGTTTGTCAGGCGATCTTTTGATGCCTTTAGCTCTGCTTGCCATTTGCTTGCTTCTTCGGGATCGTTACATCCGAAAATTCGAGCAAGCCAGCGGATGTTATCATTGCTGATCCCGTTGTCGTTGTCTTGAAACCAAGTCTGCACCGCGCGAAGCTCGATACCCTTTTCGTTGCCCTCTAGAGAGGACACCGCTTCCGCAAGAGTTTCGGGCGTCCACGGACCATCAGCGAAGCCCTGCCGATCTACCGGACGTCCTGCACCTTCTGCCGCTAGGCGGGCGAACAGCACTTTGAAGTTGTCTGAACTTTTCTGCGCTGAAACAAAAAATCTACCATTTCGAATCAATGTCTTACGCGCAAATTTTGCGCTCCTTTGCGCCCCTTTGCGTATCTTATCGTGCAATCGCAGTTTTTGTAATCACAACTGAGACGGGAAGCGGGGCACTGCCGATAACGCTTCTGAGAGCAGAGAGTTCATCCACACTAGAACCTAGAATCTGGGGGACAGACTATGGCGAAATTTGCCAAGACAAGAATGATATCGACTGGCCCGATCGTTCTGCGGAGCGCATCAAGAATCCGTTCGGGCAGCTCACATTTGCCTGGCACCGAACCGAAGCGTGTGCAGGCACGGGCCGTGAAACGCATTTTTGACAGACAGACTGGCGAGCTGGTTGGCTGGCTCTATGAGTGGAATACCGGTTCTCTGGTCCCTAGGTGGAAATCAGGCGCGCGTGAAGATGTCGTATACGATTGAATTACGTGCGAAACTGGAATCGTTAGGAAAACAAGGTCAGCACCGCTGACTTATTTAACATAACCAACATTATGCGCATAGGTGAGTAGTGCGTCGGACGCCCCTTTCATTCGCTGGTGATTTCCAAGAACCGGCCATACTCTTGGCTCACTTCGCGGGCTTCTTCGAACGCTCGCGCCCGTTCTTCTTCAAGACATCTGAAGTAACTTTGTATGTCCGCAATGTAGGTCTCGAAGTCGCGGCCAATCAAATCTCGATACTCCTGAACATCTTGCGGATCGGTTGGCACAAATGGTCTCTCCGGCGAGTAGCAGGTTTGACCGTGTGCCTGCCCGGCAAGCAAGACCAACAAAAATACGGGAGCCAGGGAGTCGCGGCATACACTTTTGATCATCTTCATGTTCCTTGAATACTTGAGGAATCTGCATCTGCGTGCGTAATACTGTGCGCGGGTTAAAGCACATTCAGGGTACAAAACAGTATCTTGCGCACATAACCGTATTATTGTAACTATGGCTCATCGAAACAATAGCCTCGGTGCGCCCAAAGACAGAAAGAGCGCAACCGTGGACATGGACCTAGAAAAAGAAGCGCCTAATGTGGTTACAGAAGCCGGTTTCCGGGACCTCATTGAGTCCGGATATCACGTCGAAGTCGTCTGCAAGGAAGATGCGTCCCGAAAGAATTCGGTATGGCATGGCGTCTGGATTCTCAGGGCCGTCAATGATGACGGTGTTGAGAAACAGCTTGTCACAGCGCGCGCCCGTCGTGGTGGCGACTACATTAAAGTCAGGAAGTTCAAGACCGTCACGGGGCTTGTCTCATTCCTCATCGACCTCGGCTTCACTGTTATCGCATTCCCCGTATTGGAAGGTCAGCGCTGGACCTTTACGCTATCTCAAGAAGAAGACGGCGACAGCAACAGCTAGCGCCTTCTTACTGCTGATTGCGCCTCACGTCGCATCAGCTCAAATGGTCTTTACGATGGAATCCGATGGCTCTCTGACGCCATCGCAACCTCAAGACCGCTTCGCACGAAATTACAATGACGGTGTTGGGCAAGGTGACGCAAACGCGCCCTTGAGAATCTTTGGCGACGGCGACGTCGCTGCGGATGGTGTGGACGCAACTGCGACAGAAGACGGATCGTTCCGGGTTGCTGCCGTTGCCCCTCGCGTCGCCGTCCCCCGCCCGGAAATCCTTGCTGCGATTGATGACACCGCCTTGCGGTATGGAAGCCATCGAGGCTTGCGTGCGGTTGGTCTCACTGTGACGGAATGGCGGTTGCTGTTCCGCTCAAACATCGAAATCGAAAGCGCCTACAACGTGAACGCCCGTTCGCATGTCGGCGCGATTGGCCTTGGTCAGCTCATGCCGGGAACCGCCGAAGACCTTGGCGTCGATCCCTTTGACTGGCGGGCAAATCTTGACGGCTCCGCGCGATACCTAGTCGCACAGCTTGAGACCTTTGGTGACGCGCGGCTCGCTCTGGCTGCCTACAACGCCGGTCCCGATGCCGTCAGGCAATACGGGGGCATTCCGCCTTACCGTGAAACGCAAAACCACGTTCAGCGCGTGCTGGCCGTGTTCAACAGGCTAGAAGGAGAAAACTCATGAGGCCGCTACCACTACTGATGACCGTTCTCACGGTCTTCGTCGTCATGGCCGAACCGGCGATGGCACAATCTATTGACCTTTCCCCTATCCAGAACCTCTTGCAGGGTATCGTTGATGCTTTGACCGGCCCTCTTGGTGTCGTGATCGCTACGCTGGCAGTCATTGGCGTTTTCCTGAGCTGGTTCTTCAACATCATCGACCTGCGCCAGGCCCTCTGGGTTCTGGTGGGCATTGCGGGTGTCGCCGCAGCGCCGACGATCGTTGCAGCAGTCTTCGCTTAAGGGGGTGCGCCGTGGCTGAAAGATCACCTTTGTTTCTTGGCCTCGTGCGCCCTCCGAAGTTATTCGGTTTGCCGATCATGTATGCCGTTGTTTGGCTGTTCGGGACCGTGCTGCTTTTCGTCTGGATACAGAGCTTCCTCGTGATTGGCATAGCGGTGGTTCTGTATCCGGTCCTTTGGAAGGCGGCGAATTGGGACCCTCGGTTCATCGACGTTGCGATGACCAGTCTTCAAGAAACGCCGCCCACCAGAAACAGGAAAATCCATGGCGGAGATAGCTATGCCCCGTGATGAGCTGGATGAACGCACGCTGATGCCAAAGTGGTTTCAGCATGAAAAGCAACTGGCACACATGCTTCCATATGTGAGCGTCGTTGATGATCGCACCGTGCGCACGCGGGTTAACGAGTTGTTTCAGTGCATCCGCATCACGGGGATCAGTAGCTACACAACCGATGACGATTATCTTGACGGCATTCGGGCGAGCTTCGCCCGGATCGTTGCCCAATTGGGGGAAGAATTTAGCTACTATGTCCACAAGGTCTCGAAGGGGATTAGTGCAGACATCGAACCCATTGAAGGTGACAGCTTTGCCGCGATGGTCGATCAGCAATGGCGCGGCAAACTGGAAAAAGGCGGGCTGCGTGACAAGACGCTGACCCTGACCGTTATCCACCGTCCCCCCTCCAAGAGCTTCATGACATTCATGCGGCGACCGTCGCCGGAACGCCTGCGAGAGGAAACCGACAAGCGAATGCGTCGCCTGAATGAGGCGGTCGGAATATTCAAATCCGGTCTTGGCCATTTGAAGCCATCCGTTCTTTCCGCCGAAAAAGGTGAGCTAGTTGGTTTCCTCGGCGCCTTGAACACCGGGCAAGAACTACCGCTCTACCACACATCGAAATTTGGATTTCTGGCATCCTCTGCCTCCAACACCCGCGCCACTTTTTTCGGCGATCACTTTGAACTTAGCGAGGGCGTTGCTGGCCGTCGCTTTGGCAAAAGCTACAGCATCAAGGATTACTCTGAGCAAACAAACTGCGTGATGTTCGACCAGCTCAACCTACCCGTTGATATGATCGTCACGCATTCGTTTACGCCGGTGAACACCAACATGACTATTTCGCGGATCAAGCGGCAGGTGAAGCAGATGCAAGCCGCCGACGACGCCGCGGTATCCTTGCGCGAAAATCTTCTGCTTCTCGCCGATGATCTGGAAGCGAAGCGAGCCAGCATGGGCGATCACCACATGGTGGTGACGGTTTTTGCTGAGACCCGCGAAGAGCTGGAAAGCCTTGGCGCTGAAATCGTCAACGCCGCCGCCTCGGAGGGCGTTACGATGGTGAGTGACCGCTTTGGCGCGAACACCCACTATTTCAGCCAGCATCCCGGCAATCAGCCTAAGCGGCTGCGCGCCAGCACCGTGACGAACCGCAACTTTGCCGACTTTGCTGCGTTCCACCGGACACAGCTCGGCAAGGCTGGCACCGAAGTGCCGTGGGGCAAAGTTATCTCGATCTTCCCGACGCCAGAAAAGAGCGCCTATCGCTTTTCTTACCACGAAGCTGGCTCGCCCGAAAAAGAGCCTACCAGCGGACACACCCTGATCATGGGCCGCCCCGGCTCGGGTAAGTCGGTCTTCTCGGCCTTCCTTATGACACAGGCCGTGCGGGCCGGTGCGCGCGTGTTTGTCTTCGACTACCGGCAGGGCATGGAAATGGCCGTGCGGGCCAATGGGGGCCGCTATACGACGATCCAGGGCGGTATGCCCACGGGTCTAAATCCGCTCTGGACTGAAGTGGACAAACGCGGCGTCGCGTGGCTGGCAGACTGGTTCGGCTCCCTGCTCTACCGCGAAGACAAGCCGCTGACGCCTGCCCAGACCAATCGTATCATGGAATGCGTTCGCCAGAATGCGCAGGCAACAGACCCAGGCTTGCGAGATTGGCAAAACTTCGCTTCTCTTTTCATGTCGATGGACGATGACGGCGATCTCAACCAGCGGGTTCTCGAATGGGCTGAGAAAGGTCGCTTCGGCTGGATTTTCGGCCATAGCCTCGAAGACACCTTTTCGCTGGATGGCAGTTTGGTGGGCTTCGATCTGACCGGGATCCTCGACAGTGAAAGCGACAAAGAACGAATGGCGGTTCTGAGCTATTTGTTCCGCCGGATCGAGCGGAAAATCGAAGACCGCCGCCCCACTATCATCATCATTGATGAGGCGTGGAAGGCACTCGACAACGAGTATTTCGCAGAGCGGCTTTCGCAATGGCTCGTGACTGCACGGAAACAGAACACCGTAGCTGTGATGATGACGCAATACGCCAGCCAGCTTGAGCGGACGCGCACGGGTAAGACCATCGTAGAGGCCGTACCGACGCAGGTTCTTCTTCCGAACATCCGTGCCAATGCGTCCGACTATCAGATGCTCAATCTTTACCAGAAAGAGCTGGATACGCTTCTCAGCACCGGCACGAATTCACGCTTGGCACTCATTCGAGATGACCAAGGTTCGGTCGTCGTGGACGCAGACCTAAGCGCTCTTGGCGACAACCTGACCATCCTTGGCGGGATGGAGGCAGGTGAAAAACTCGTCGGCCCCGATTACCGGGATCGGCCAGACTTTTGGAGGCTCAAATAATGCGAAAACTAACCTGTTTCATTCTGCTTAGTGTGGTCTCTGGTTGCGCGAACTATCAAGAGCCACAGGCCAATTGCTTCAGCTTCGTGTCACGCGGTCCTGCGCCCCTGGACTGCAATTTCGATGCGCTGGTTGCCCCTAATTTGGAGGACGTAGCCAATGAATAAGCTCACCGTCGCTGCATTTTTGCTGATCGGGGTTTCTTCCAGCGCGCTCGCCCAGGGCGTGCCGGTTGTAGACTCTGGGCTAACAGCGCGCGACATCATCGAAACAGCTGATCGCGAGGCTGATCTGGCGGTGCAGGGGGAAACCCAAACCGTCAAAGAACAGATCACAGCGATTGAGCAAGAACAGCTTCGGGTTCTGGATGCGATACTGGACGCGCAGACCAGTTTTGAAACTGGCGGCGTCGCAATTTCGGGAATGGTCTCAGACCTCGAAGGGGGCAGCGGGAATGCCGACCGCTCTGTAGAGGCTGTCTACGGGACCGCTGACATCGATCCCAACCCGGCTGGCGACCAGATGTTCGGCGACGCTGCTGAAAACATCGAACAGCTCATTATCCGGGTAGCGCAGGAAACCCATGGCAATCCTGGCATCTCAGCGGCGGGCCTTTCGGTCGTACAATGGCGGGCGCTGATCCAAGCGTTGATCTGGCAGGAAAGCCGGTTTGTCATTCGCGCCGAAAGCCCTGTCGGGGCTTACGGCCTCACCCAGATCATGCCCGGTACAGCTGGCGATTTGGGCATCTTTCCCGAATATCGCACCAGCCCTTACCTGCAAGTTGAGGGCGGCGCCCGTTATCTTGCCCAACAGCTTAATCGCTTCGATGGAAACATCATCTTTGCGCTTGCGGCCTACAACGCGGGACCAGGCCGCGTAATCGAATACAGCGGTGTCCCACCTTTCCGCGAGACGCAGCACTACGTCACCGTCATTCCGCAGAAATACAATGATTATCTGGCGCGGATCGGCGGGATTGAAGCGCTTGGCACAATCGACCCTGCCCTGCTGGCAAACTCAAACCTATCGATGATGGGTGCCGGTGCCGCTTTTTACGGCAGCAACTCACCGACTGCGATCCGACAGGCGGCACTCCGTATTCGCGATATCGTCAACCGCATTGGCTCCAGCACGGACGTGCAAGAATCCGTGGCATTGAACACCTATGCCCGGGCTGAACTGGTCCGCCTCATCGCAGCAATGACAAGACTGCAAGCCGCGCGGACCCAACCCCTAAGTGCTGAGCAACTGCGTCTGGCCGCTGCTCGGATGCAAGAACAGCAATTCATGAACTTCACAATAGAGGACCTAGATTAATGCGCACTTCAACGCTTCACACCAACTACGTCCGCAAAATCATTCGGACCCTCGCAATCGCGCTGCTTGTGCCGTTAGGCACCGCTGCTCCAATCACCATCTTCACATCCCCTGCCCTCGCGCAGGGTGTGCCGGTGGTGGATACACAGAACATTGCCCAAAACATCCAACAACTTCGCCAGATGATTGAAGATGAGCTTTTGCAAAACGAACAGCTGGTACAGCTTCGCGAGCAGCTCACGACACTAACCGATCAACTGGCGCAACTTCAAGAAACCTATGCGGCTCTTACCCGGCTTGCTGAACTCCCCGAAGTCATTGCGACCGAAATGGAGGACGAACTCAACGGTGTTTTAGATCAAGAGTTTGGCGACATCCAGGCCACCATTGCGGCTATCCGAACTGGCGACTTCTCAGGGCTTAGCGGCTCTGGCGCAGGCGAGATTGAAACCCAAATGGACCGTGTTCTCGCAGACCTGGGTTTTGATGAAGACACACTTAGCGAGATGGCAACCAGCGGCAACGCCGGTGCTGAACGCATCGCGACACAAGCCACAACCGGAGCCCTCGTCTCGGCGGCTGCTCAAAACAGCTACGAAGATGCAGGTCAGTCTCTTGAGCGTGTGGATCGCCTCGTTGGCCTAATTGATGACATGGACGAACTCAAAGAGAGCGTTGATCTGAACACGCGCGTGACGGCTGAACTGGCTATCGCACTTGTTGCAATGTGGCAGCTCGAAGCCGTGCAAACCGTGGGTGATGGCACAGGCGGTGTCATCGACGCAGCCACCATCGCCGAAGAACAGAACTTTATGGAATTCACCATTCCTGACCTCGGCGACTGACAAACTTGGGGTAGAGATTTTGGACAATGAGAAAGAAATCATTGAGGAAGAGTTGGTTTACGGCGCGTTGCGTCGTGAACGGCTGTGGCAAAAGCTCGGGCTGGCCGGATTGACCTTTGGCCTGCTCGGCTGCCTGGGGGCTGTCATGGTTGCCGTCCTTGATGTGGACCCGCCTCCGGTGGTCGTGCCTTACGATCCTGAGACGGGATTTGCGTTGCCTGAAGTCTCTGTTGGCGCAAGCGCGATCACTGCCAATCAGGCTGTGATTGAGGCGGAAATCTTCCGCTATGTGACAGATCGAGAGGTCTATAACCAACTAGACAACGATGTGCGTATCAACAGTGTTTTGCTACGCTCGGACGGACGCGCGGAAGCCTCCGTGCGCCAACAATGGAACAGCGCGAACCCGGAATACCCTCCAACCGTCTATGGCAGCAATTCGACGCTGGATGTCGAAATCCTCAGCGTGAACTTGATTGGTGAAGACCGCGCGACCGTCCGGTTACGCAAGCGGCTCACCTCCATTCAAGGCGTTCAAGCTGGCCTGTTCACTGCGACCATGCTTTTCGAGTTTCGACCCGAAGAAGCCCGCACGATTGATCAGGTTTGGACGAACCCCTTTGGCTTCACTGTGATCGAATACTCGATCCGTTCAGACAGATTGGAGAATTAAGATGCGCCGAATTGGACTTGCATTTCTATGTCTGGTTATCACCGCTTCAACGGCATTTGCAGAGAACACGCCACGGCGTGGTCCAAATGACAGCCGTGTCCGCATTGCCACCTATGTCGATCAACAGGTCTATCGCCTGAACGTATCGCTCACCCATGTCACCACAGTGGAATTCGGCGAAGGCGAAACCATCCGCTCGATCTTGGCTGGTGACACGGAAGGCTTTGAACTCGACGGCGTGCCCGGTGGGCAGGCTTTCGCGATCAAGCCTTTGGCGCGTGGGGTCCACACCAACGTGACCGTCTACACCAACCGGCGAAGCTATTACTTCAACGTGCAGGAAGTATCTTCACCCACGTTCTATGTGGTCCAGTTTCGATATCCTGAGGAGGAACGCCGCCCGCAGAATGCAGTTGCCGCGCAGGCGCCGAACTATAATTACGGGGCTAGCTCACGCACCGAAATCACTCCTACGCGCGTGTGGGATGACGGAACATTCACCTACTTCCAATTTGCACGAAATGCGCCGGTTCCGGCCATCTTCCGTTACTCGAATGGTCGCGAGCGCACCGTAAACACCCAACAGACTGATCCCGGCATCATTCGCGTCTCTGGTGTCAATGCTCAATGGGTTCTTCGTCTCGGTGAAACGGTCGTCTGCATCCAATCTAATACTCTGACCGCAGGAGGCACATCATGAGCGATGATCCAAACCAAGCGGAGGTAAATGAACGCCTTGCACGCCTTGAAGCTGGTGGGGGCGGAAGCCCGGTCACAGCGCAGCGTCGTTCACCTCTCGTGGCACTCCTGGTTGTTGCATTGATCGGCCTCGCCGGAACTGTCTTTTTCCTGCTCAACCAACCGGAAGAGGAAATCGTCTTGCCTACGGCGACACCTGACGAATTCCAACCTGAAGGTGACGGCTTTGGCACAATCGAACCCTTCGTACCGCCTGAACCTGAAACGGTCATTGTTGAGGCTGACCCTGCCCCTGTAGAACCGAATGCCGATCTGCTTGCACAGATCGCGGCGCTGCAAGCGCAGATCGAAGCCATCCAGAACGCTCCCGAACCTGTCGTGGAAGAAGACACGGCGGCGGCTCAGGCGATGAATGCGCTATCGGAACAACTGGCGGCTCTGCAAGCCGCCTCAGAGGCCGCCCAAGAGCAATTCGCCGCCGAACTCGAAGCGAGGGACCGCGAGCTGCAACAGATGCGCATGGACCTCGATCTTGCGCGACTTGAGGCTCAGACCCCGGCCCCTGCCCCGGCTGGCCCGACAGAGGAAGAATTGCGCCTTCGGGAAGAGGAACGCTTGCGCCGTGAGGAAGAGGCGCGGCGGCTCGCCGAATTGCAGCAACGGGCAGAGCAAGAACGGGCTTTCCAAGAGCGTCGCATCCAGTCGCCGACAATTGCATTCGGCAGTTCAAGTGGTGGTCTCGGTGGCGATGGTGCCGAACTGGCCGAACGCACCTTTGGCGATGTCACTGACTTCGTGTTGAATGGTGCGCTGCCCTCGACTGTCACGCAATCCGAAGTCATTGCCAATCCTGGCAATACCGTCATTCAAGGTACGGTCATTCAAGCGGCTTTGGAAACAGCCATTTCCAGCGAGTTGGCGGGCCAGGTCCGCGCGATCACATCCGAAAACGTCTATAGCTTTGATGGTAGCCGCGTTTTAATCCCTGCTGGATCACGTCTCATCGGCCGATACCGTTCCGGCGTAGAAATCGCCCAGAGCCGCATCACTGTCGCTTGGGATCGGATCATCTTGCCGACCAACCAAACCGTGCAAATCAGCTCCTTCGGTGCGGATGAGCTTGGCAGATCGGGCACAACCGGTTTCGTGGACACCCGCTTTGCAGAGCGCTTCGGCTCCGCTGCCCTCATTTCGCTGATATCTGCTGCGCCAAGCATTGCGGCAAATCAGACAGAAGATGAGATTACAGAGGACGTCCTTGAAGATATTGGCGATGACTTGGCTGACGCCACAGACAGCGTGATCGGTGAATACCTGTCAATCGGGCCGGTGATCTATGTAGATCAGGGTGCGCGGATCACTGTTATGGTGGACCGGGATTTGGAGATTTTCTGAACCCATGTCCCTGAGCTACCTTCAAAACTCTATCGACAGTCTGGAAGACGCCAAGCGGGATGATGTGATTGAAATCTGCATCAACCCGGATGGCACATGCTGGGGCGAGTTTCAGGGCGACCATTTTATGTCGCGCCTGAAGCAAACTCTTTCGGAGGATCAGATTAAGGACCTGGGCAACCAGATCGCATCTGACGCCTCCACGCCTCTGTCAAAAGACCGGCCCATCGTCTCAGTTTCGATCATGTATCGCAACCGCCCGATCCGAGCGCAGGTCATCACACCGCCCGCTGTGAACCGAGGCATGTCGATCAGCCTACGTTTCTTTTCGAGCCTGCCCCTCGATTCAATCGAGTTGGGTTTTCTCTACGGGAAAGAACGCAAGCTTGAAGAGCTACGGCGGGACAAAAACCGCCAGCTTCGTGAGGTCGTCGCCAGCGGCGATATTGATGCCTCCATCCGGCACTGCGTGGAAAACAAGCTCAACATGATCGTCTCGGGCGGGACGTCCACCGGCAAAACCGTCGCTGCCCGTAAGATCCTTTCATATGTCTGCGACGAAGAAAGGATCCTCACCATCGAAGAGGCATCGGAACTGCTCCCCACGCAACCCAATGCCGTCACGCTGATTTCAAACCGGGATGCGCCTCACCAAACGGCGGATATCTTGCTAACCGCCACCCTACGAATGCGGCCTGATCGCATCATCCTGGGCGAGGTGCGTGGCAAAGAGGCCATGACCTTCCTTGAAGCCATCAACACCGGCCACGGCGGCTCGATGACAACGCTGCACGCTGAAACGCCCCAACTGGCGGTCCAGCGCTTAGCTATCGCAGCACTAAAGACCGAAGTGCCAATACCTTACCGAGATATGATAGACTATATCGAAAGCTCTATCGACGTGATCATCCAAGCAGGCCGCGAAGACGGAAAGCGTGGGATCACGGAATTTTACTTGCCCGGAACAGAACTAGGAAAGGAGGCAGAAACATGAGCAACGGAAAGAGCTACATGCCGAAAGTCTTGACGTTCACCGCTGGCAAAAAATTCAGCGCGCAGGACATGGAAGATGAGCTTGCCAAGTTCGCACTGAATGGCTGGAAGATCGTTTCCATGACCCATTTTCAGTACAAAGAACCCACCTATACTGTGCTCCTGCAATACGAATTTAGTGAAGAGGAAATGCAGAAACAGACGGAGAAACGAGCATGAATCAACTGACGATTAGTCTCCTTCTTTCCCTGACAGTGATGCCCTTAACTGCATCCGCTCAAGGGTTAGTACCAACGATGGAACGCGAATTTGAATTCTGTGAAGATCGCCCTTTGGAACCAGACTGGATGCAGAACCTAACTCCTCGTGAGGCATCAAAGGGTATGCTCATTCAGATGATTTATCGCTTCCAAAGCGTCGAACAGGTCACGGCTGCCGATAACTGTTCATGTGCCACCCGTTTCCCGACATGGGATGATGCTGTCCAGCGGTATAACGATATTTACCTTGGCGCTGATGAAAATGACCATCGGGAAGCCATTGGGACATTTCGTGCCCAGTATAACGCACTGCGACCATCAGCTCGTGCGATCTGTGAAGTCGTCGGCCATTGGTAGGTGAGGGACACAAATGAGTGCTACAACGTATATTGTCGAAACGGCACAGGGTTTTCTCGATGATGCCGCTGAAACTCAGTTCGGAGCAGTTGCAGCCACGGTAGGAACGGTAACGACACTTGGCGTTACCCTTGTCCTCATTCTGGTGGCAATCAACATGATGTTTCAATATCGGGCCATGGACGGCAGAACCGCTTTCTGGCTGGTAATAAAGATCGGTTTAATAGGCATATTTGCGCAGAACTGGACGCAGTTTAATTCGTTCACAACCGCCGTCCTCAACGGTATCGACAGTATTGCAGGTTCGCTGATCGCTTCCGTAGGCGGAGGAACTCCGGGCCCTTCTGGCACCTACGCTGAAGAATTTGACGAAATGCTTGGGGCGATGGGTGAATATCTCAATGCGGCAGGAGAGGAACTTAACTGGATGGCTGGAGCCATGCTGTCAATTCTCGGCGTTGTAATCCTAGCTATACTTGGTGGTATCGCTGCTTTCCTGGTCATCTTTGCAAAAATCGTGATTGCGCTACTTCTTGGATTAGCACCAATCATGATCTTCCTGACCCTTTTCGATGTCACGAAGGACTATTTTGCGAGATGGCTGACAGCACTTATTTCCTTTGGGATGTATCCGATCATTCTGGCAGGTGTTTTCTCCATCATCATTGGCGTATCTCGTTCTTTGCTCTTTGAACTCGGCGACCCTACCGCTGCACCAAACATCGGTGCACTTATACCTTTCTTCATGATGGTCATGATGGCAAAGGGCTTCATTCTGGCAACACCGTTTATCGTTCGTGCGATATCTGGGAACATCATGATGCCAGCAATGAGCGCAGGGATTGGCGGCGGATACGCATTTGGTAGGGCGGCGTTTGGCGCAGAACAAGCGCGTAACCGTTATCTCATGGGCAATGCAACAGGTGCCGAGTATGCGGGTCTACGGACAAGGTCAATGATGGGCTTAGGGACAATGCCCGAACGCCGACAGAATGCACCTCAGCAACCAGTCCCCGCCAATAACCAACCACAACCCAACCCGAACGCCGGTCAGGCCCCGAACTATCAGGCACAGATGGATCGCAATAAGCGTCTAGGTCGATAGCCTGACAATCAACATTAGACGGCCCGCCACGCGGGCCGTCTATGCCTATGGAGCCGCAACCCATGCACCAGATCGTCGTTGATCAAAACCTTATAATGCTCGATGGAAAGCCCTTAGCCCTCGTAACACGATCCGGCTTGGCTCAGTGGGAACAGGATGGCATCAACTTCACGAGCCGCTATGATCAGATCATTGACGAAGGCGACTACTATGGAAAATTTCGCTGCCTTTATGAAAGGGAGGGAACGCCCGAAATCTTTGTGTTAGTTGAATCGCCTTCCTCTCCCGAAGGTTTCAGCGTGATCCTAGTCGATCACCCGCCTCGAACACTGCACTAGTCCGCCCTGCCCTACTCACGAACGCCTCCTTCACCATCGGAATCAATGTCGCGTTCCTCATTGAACTCACGCCGCTCTCGCAAGTCATCTTCGGTCATCCGACCAAGCGAAGGGCGTTGATCGTTCATGCTTTGACGGCGCTGCCTTCATCGCGATACCCCAACTTCTCGGTGCCCTGGGCCGTCACACGCTCCCATTCACCGTCTTCGCCCCGCTGGATAAGCGCGTGACCATTCTCAAGGTCTTTTGCAAACTGACGCTCTTGCTCTGCCGCGAAAGGCGGGATCGGATTGAACTGGCCGTCCGTTTCCTCAACGGCTGGCATACTGTCTTTCAACTGCTCCAGCCCGTCGATTGTCCCGCTCAACTCTGCAACATCAGCCTCGGTCGGCGCTGCAAGGCTCATCTCGGCCTGCGTGGCGAGGTCCATTTCGATCTGACGTTGCTGATCGGCATCCACGGCCATCACCGTCTTGGCACGTTTTCGCATCGGCGTGCGGATCGTGGGCCTGCTCGTGTCTTCAAGCGCCGCCCGCTGGATGGACTCGCGCTTTGGTGCAACACGATCCACCGGCTCAATCGGCAACTTGCCCTGCTCGGGCGGTTGTGTCGGCGTCGCCGCTGGAGATGTGGCCGGCGCAACCTTTGTAGGTTTTGCTTCTGGCTCGGGTGCCGGCATTTCAACCGCGGCCTCGACTTTCGCATCTTCCTGCTCGGCTTCTTCCTCAACCGCACCAACCGAAGTGGAAACCTTCTTCTCTGGGAAAGGAAGATCCCCGGTCTGCGCCGCGTGGATGCCCTTGAAATAGGGATCGTCGAAATACTCGATGCGTTTTGCTCGGATGGGCATTTGCGCGTCGATCACCATAACGATTTCTTCAAGCGGCAAGCGCCTGGCTTCGTCCTCCGGAAGCAATGAAACTTCCTCCGTCCTCACCGACTGGCTGCGACCTTCAAACGGGTTCTTGCCGATCGCACGTGACCGAGTGACCACCTTCTTAGTCGTCTTGCCGACCGCCTTGCTCAATTCCTCAACTGTCTTCTCGTCTGAAGGCGTGAGGTAGAGTTTCACCCCGGCGTTCCCTTGCAAGGCGCGTCTGGTGTTCTCCCCATAAATTTCGTCAAGCGCCGGGATCGTCTGGGTGACGATTGCGAGGTGCCCGCGATATGCACGTAGGGTCTCGATGCTCTTTGTGACGATGGGCATTTTCCCAAGGCGATTGAACTCATCGAGCATAATCATCACCGGCCATGGCTCGTCCCGCCCTGGCTCTTTGTCCTGCATCGACGCCAGAAGATCAGAAAAGAACAGTCGGATCAGCGGTGCCATTGGTTCAACCATGAGCGGCTGCACGATCAGATAGACACTGAATGGCTCCTTACGGATTTTCCGAAAATCGAAGTCTGACACCTGCGTCGCCGCGTCGATGGCCGGGTTTTGCCACTGGTCCAAACCCGATGTCATCAAGAGGGACACATAGGATGTCAGCGTTTCGTTGTTGGTCGATGCCAGCCGCGTGAAAATCAGCTTTGCGGCCTCGTTCTGAACTTCCACACCACGCGCCATGTATTCCTTCTGCTTGTTCCCGCCCGATGCCGCGATGCGGTAGATTTCGCCAAGCGTCGGCTTGCCGCGCTGGAAAGCCAGCAGACCAGCGGCAACGAACAGGTCGATACCACCTTTCAAGAGCCCCTGAACACGCTCATTCTCATTCTGCAAAAAGAGCGAGGCGAGTAGCTGCAACTCCATCTGTTGCTGTGCCGCGTCCTTCAGCTCGCAGATGCGCAACAGAGGATTGTAGCGATGTGTCCTACGGTCCTCGAAGTCGGTAGGCGCGAAGCGGAAAATCTTGTCGCCCTTCCTGCGCCGATGCCGCGCCGTTGCCTTGAAGTTCTCGCCCTTCACGTCCAGCACAACGGCAGAACCTTCCCATGCGAGAAGGTTCGGGATCACGAAACCCGTGGTCTTACCTCGGCCCGTGGGCGCAACGATCAGAGCGTGCGGGAACTTCTTGGCCACAAGGTATTTGCCCTTGCGCTTCGGCTTCGACATCTTGCCGAGGATAAAGCCTGTGCCCGGCTTGCCGTAGAAACCGTTCTTCGACAGCTCGCCGCTTTTCTGCCAATGCGTAAGGCCGAACTTCGTCAGGGCCGATCCCGACACAGCAATGCTCATCAAAAGGCCAGCGATGCCAAACCCGGCCATGATCAGGTTCACAAGGCGGAAGTCGTCAGGCCGATAGTCCTTCAAATAGAAATAATTCTCGGCCAGATAGAAAAAGTCGATATCTGCCTGAAAACCCAAATCCTTGAAGGTCAGAACGGCCGATGACACGACGTAGCCAATGGCGATAGCCACCAACGTGAGAAGAAACACTCCAAATGCGATGCGACCCTTACCCATGGACTGGCCCTCCTTCGCGCTCAGAGTCGACCAACCGGTCCTTCTGCAATTCGTATTGCTCTTCCGCAATCTCCTGTACGACCTCTCGATAGGCTTCCGAATTCGCCGTTGCAGCGTCTGATTGAAGATAGGCTTTCGCCGCGTAGAGCCTATCTAGCCTGTCGTCAGACACATTCTCCAAGGCGTCGCTGTCACCGTCACGCAAGCGCTCGATCTGCTCGTCATCAAGCTCTTGCTCGATCTGCTCACGGTAGCTGAGACGCTGTTCGTCCGTTGCCAACGACGGCGACACATCGTCAGACCTCTCATGTTCAACCACGCGCCAGATTTCATCGTTTTCGATGCGCGTATCCGCGAACTCACGGATCGCCTCTCTATCCCTTGCCTCACTCGCGACTTCATACGTCCGGCCAAGGCCACGGGCCAAATGGTCCGGCATGTCGGGGTAGCGGGCACGGAAGTCATCAGCGACGGCTGTTGAAACGTCTCCACGGTTGTCACGATCAGCCATAACCCTGTCCACTTCGCGGCTGATCTGATCGACACGCTCGCGGTCCTCGATCTTCGCGCCAAACGGAACGTCGGAATATGGAAGAACTCGTTCCGCTGCCAGCTCCGGTCTTTGACTGAGGTATTCCTCACGCTCTTGCAGAATGCGGGCGCGTGAGGTTTGCTCGATGGTTCCGCTCGCAGCCATAGCTTCGGCCCGCTCATACCGTTGATCGAAACTCTGCGTGTCGGCGTTCTCGGACATGATTTCGTCACGCACCCGCGAACTCATCCGATCCAAGCTGGTTTGATCAATCTCCATCGCTCGCAAGTCACGCTCCGCCGTGACGCCACCCTGAACACGGGTCATGTCTGCATCGAACCGCTCCAACCGGTCGGTCTCAAACCGATCAGCCATTGCACGTTCACCCTCTGGGTCATTCGTTTGCCAGTCTTGGAATTCACGGGTGTCCTCACGAACCAACCCGTCACGCATCTGGATGCCATAGCGATCCGCTGTGTCACGCAACAACACATCCGCGCGCTGCGTCTCATCGGCAGTAAGCTGGCCGCTCTGTCGGGCGGCGGATAATGCGGAAAACTCGGTCGCAAGGGCCACGCGACGTTGAACACTTCCCCATTGGGCTTCAAGCCGGTCGCGCTCGATCACAAGTTGCTCAAACCGATCATCGCCATAAGTCCGATCATCGTCGTTTGCGCCTTCCCGAACATTCGTCACAATCCCAGACACCAGCTCGCGACGCTCTGCGGCTGATATCCCATCGGCCTCCGCCTGCACGATCCCATTGCCCAGATTGTCAGCTTCAAACGCCTGCTCACGGGTTGTCGAGGTTTCAGCAGCCTCAATCTCTGCCTCCCGCAACTCTTGCTCGTTGTTCAAACGGAAGCTGGTCTCGTAGGTGTCACCCAGGCCTCGGGCGACGTGATCCGGCATGTCGGGGTAGCGGTCCTTGAAATCAGACGCGACGGCTTCGGAGATCGACTGATTGGCAGGCGCACGATCAAGAATGACCTCGATCTCCCGATCAAGCCTATCTGCAAGCTGCTGATCGGTGATCTGCCCCCTGCCCTCTTCGTCGGTGCGATACACAGCATCCGGGCCAGACAGGATTTCCGGCCGCGCTTCGAGATAGACTCGCTGCTCTGCCTCGATCCGGTCGAACGCGCGGTTTTCAATCTCGACGGCACGAACCTCAAGCTTTGCCTCGTTGACCCCCTGCCCTCGCAACTCCTGCCGGATCGCACGCGTCGTCTCGTCAAACTGCTCTTGATCGAAGTGGAAACGAATTTCCCGCGCTTCCTCAATCACGCCGTCATCACGCAGCACCTCTGCACGCTCTAGCGTCACGCCCAATTCAACATGCACTTGGTTCAACCGCTCGCGTGCCGCTTCGAGGTCATCTTTACGCTCAAGGTTCAACCCCTGAGCCTGTGCAACCTTGGCAAGATCATCTGCTACCCACTGCTGCTCAAGTGCAGCGTTTGGTGCGCCTGTTTCGATCCGGTTCACGACGGTTTCAGCTTTGATCCCCGTGCCGCGCAGCGCATTGTCGATCTGTGCCCGCGTAGTTCCATCATTTAATCGGCCTGTAAGCTCGCTGTTAATATTCAACTCCGAATAAATGCCGCCATCGGACGGCCTCTGTTCAAGTGTTGCAGACCGAAGGCCAAGAGGCTGCATTCGTCGCACACCCCCCTGAAGCTGGTTCAAGTCGCGCTGCTTTTGTGCCCGCTGATTTTCTGGCAAGCCAGCGATCCGCGCCTGAACTTCTTCAACCGTATCAGCATAGCGGCTTTTCAGTTCATCAAAGTCTTCAACAACTCCCATGTACACATCTCCATCTTGTTCGACTTGTGATCCCTTACCCAAAAGCTCGGCGGCTCTTTGGAGGGCTTGAGCAATTTCTTCTCGACTGTCTTGAGACGCCTCGGCGGCAAGCGAGTGATAGACCATCCTGGTGCTTGCAATCTCAGCGAGGGTACGGGCCAAATCCTTGCCGACACGCTCGCGCGGAGCCAACTCACGGATGATACCTTTTGCGGCATCCTCTTTGACCGCGTAGACTTCTCTCGTTCGGGGTGCGTAATGCACCACGCCACGATCTATTCGACGTGTTGCCTCTAGCTTGACGCCATACTTTTCGGCCTCTTCCACCATTGCGAGGCGAAAATCGTCGTAGTTAAAGCGGTGATCCCGGCCCAAGTAGAAAAACTCTCCCTCTTGGGAACGTCTATTAAGGACGATGTGAGCGTGAGGGTGATCCCGGTCCTTATGGACTGCGATTACGTAGTCAAAGTGACCCTCATCGGTTTCAAAGAACCGCTCGCAAACATCCGAAGCGATATCGCGGACGTCTTCAGACCTAGTGCCTTTTGGAAAAGACATGAGCATGTGCGTTGTGTTGCCCATTTTGGGGCGGAAACCGCTATCCCACCGTTCTGCAAACCGATCCGTGAGTTTCTTGATGTCCTTCTCATCGAACTTGGTCTTCCCATCAAACGTGCCCCGACTGTCCACGAAGTGAGAAAGCTTATTGTCACGCGTAATGTAGGAAAGCTGATTACTGAGTTGGCCCTTTGTGTGGGTGCCGCCATTCTTGATCGCCTTGAACACCGCAGCTCGATGGCCCCGTGCAGCACGATAGAGCTGGCCCGCTTTCTTGCTGTTCAATCCCTGCATGGAACCGCGAACACGGTCCCAGCCCTCGCGGAAAACCTCACCGGTAACGGCCTCGACTGCGCTATTCCGTTCCAAGGGCAAACTCCCTCAAGACTTCATCAACAATCACCGCCATTACAGAGTTTCGACGTCTGACCAATAGGTCGATCTCATCACCCATCTCCAGAATCGTGCCCGCTAGCGCGCGGATTTCCTCATACTGCCGGTTCGACCAAGGCGGAGGCATCCCTCTTTTCTTCGCCTCATTCATTCGGCGGGCAATCTGCGTGATGTTGTTGCCAACGCGATTAAGCGCTGCACGGAAACTCGAAAGCTCGCTGGAGAGATGTTTATCTGGCACGAAGATGCCGTTTGTCGCTTGCATCAAGGCCCGCAAACCGTCTGCACGGCTATCGAAACCATGCTTTGCAAGCTCGGCGTCGAACGCTTTCATTTCATCTGGGGTCACAGTGACGCTTGCCGCAGAGGTTCGAATGCCCGTGTCACGGCGTCGGTCTTTTTCTCGTTTGATGGTGTAGTCGATTGTTCGCCTAGTCACACCAAACCGCTGTGCAAGCTGCTGCTTTCCTACGCCTTTTGCCGCTTCACGGACAATCACGAGGCGTTCAGACTGAGTGAGGATGCGACCTTTGGGCATTAGAACAAAGAACCCCTATTTCCTGCCATCATCATAACTGATGTAGTTACAATAATGCTGTTGTTGTGACAATGCCTTATTATTGTAAAGAAGTCAGTTATTCCGTTTCTCGCCGAGTTTCCCCGAAACGAGGCTGTCGAGCGGAACGCGAGACCGGCCCAAAACCGAAGGTGGCGGCCCAAAGCACACAAACCGGCCCTCAAGGGGCCTCGCTTGCTTTCCGCACCCTTACCCCTCAAAATGGCCGCATGGCGTCTTCTCGCCCCTCTCCGCCGCGCTGTGGACACTTCTCGGCCTCCCCGACCCCAGCATTATCGCGGGTCAGGCTCATAACGTGCTATTCGACGGTGCAACACTGCACACTGCACCCTGAACACCGCGCACTGTACCTGATACCTCCGTCCACGCACACTAAGCCGCGTACAACGGTCATAATGCCTGAAACACTTAGCAGCGGTCCTATTACACTGAACCGCCTACCTTAAACACTATTCCGCTTGCACTGCTCCTTCCGCACTGTACCTCTGACACTGTACCGCGTTCACTGGCCAGCGCACCACGTACCACCGACACTGCGCCTTAGTCACTGAACACTTGACACTGCGCCGCGTTCCACCGACAACTAACACTACACAACCAACACTGAGGTAAAGCAGATGGCAAATGACAACATGAAAGTCGTCACCGTCATGTCCCGAAAGGGCGGCGCGGGAAAAACAACGCTGGTGCGTGCGCTTGCCAGCGCCGCAATGCGTGACGGAAAGCGCTGCATCATCTTTGACACCGACCCTCAACAAGGGATGCTGAATTGGGCCAACGCAGTCGGCATTAATGACCCGCTGTTGAAGGTCGAACATCTGGAATTCTCCGACGAACTCGGAACGAAAACAGATGAAGCCTATGACGCTGGCGACATAGATTACATATTTGTCGATAGCATGGGCGCGGCGGGGGCTTGGGCAGACGATCTTGCAGCCGCAAGCGACGTCATCATCCTTCCCATGAAACTAAGCATGGACGACTGGAAAAGCACAAATGATACCTATGACTGGTACAAGGGCCTAGCCGAACGGGCCGAAGACCCCGAAGCCCTACCGGGTCTCCATGTTGTCTTGTCTGACGTGCCAGCAAAACAAAGCAAAACGGAACTCGAATTTGAAGACGACGCCTTCGAGGCTTTCCCGGTCGTTTCTCATTTTTTCATGTCACGCAAACAGCACCGCGAAGCCTCGAAAGAGGGCCTGCTACACACGATTGCCCAAGCCAAACGCAACGGCGTCAACCCGCTTGGCCGCGTCCATGCTAAACACTTCGATGAAGCTCTCGATGAAGCTGCCGCGATCCTCAAAGAAGTGACAGAGGCCGCGTGATGCCAAGGAAACAGCGCACAGCCATCAAAGGCTCGGACCCGAAGTATCACTCAAACTTACCTCGCAAATCGGATCAAGCGACACCCGAAGGGGCGGCGGCTGCTACCCCACAGGAACAACCGGCACCAACGCCCATTGAGAGCGCCAAACCAAAGCAGAAACCAGCCGCCGAAAAGCCAATCACCCCCAAGGTGGCACCAGCCCCTAAAGCACGGCCCAAACCGACGCCAAAACCACCCGCAACCAACGGCGAGACGCGCGAAGTGCATCTAACAGCCGCCATTACACGAAAGCACGGCGCAGCAATTGACGCCCTCGCCGCCAAAGGCATCGACCGCAAAGTACCTGTCCGCCTTGCTGGTCGCAAAGCGGTGCAGCTCTTTGAACCTAAGCGCGAATTCATCGAAAAAGCGGAAGCGGATCGCTTGCCGATCCGCGACGGCTATCAGACGACCAAGCGCATCAACGTCGATCTGATCGACCATCTGCGCACCGAAAACGATCCTTACGGCCTATCGTCCGATACCGCCATGCTGCGCGGGCAGTTCGAACCGTTGTTCTGGAAATGCCTAGACGACGTTCTTCAAGAGTTGTCGCAGAAATAGCAGAGAAATACCGCGTGAAACGCGGCATTGCATAGAACAAGAGACAACACGCCCTCCGCTTCGCTCTAGGCGCGTCGGCACATATCTTTTCCTCGATCCGCCTGCCATCCGGCCCCGGTTCTCAACAGGGGTTGTGATGTCGCGCAAGCGCGCCAGCCTTCGGGCAGAAAATCGGCTCCCCCACGCGATGCGCGGTCCCCCCAATTTTCAGCCCTACGGCCCCCTGTCTTCGAACCGTTTCCGGACGCAGGACGGGCTGCGCCCTCTCTGCTCTGTCCAGTCGAATGGCATGGGCCATTCGGCTGGTCAGTTCAGCCGAGGCTTCGCCACTGGCGGAAGGGGGCGCAAATCCCAACCGCATCGCAAAAGGATTTGAACATGGCGCGCAAATAGAAGATTGAAGGAAAAGCCGTCGCACGCATTCTCGATGCCCAAACACGGGATATCGTAGGATATCTCTATGAATGGAACACCGGGGCGCGAACACCAAAATGGAATGACGATATCGTGCGAGAGGACGTGGTGTACGATTATGCCTGATCTGTTCTCAATGAAGAGCGAGGATGACAGCGTTGACCTCGGCGTCGTCTACTCACCCTCTCCGGAAACGCTGCGCGTTTTCGGAGCGGCATACATGCTGGACAAGGAAACCTCCGGCACATTGAAGATCCTCGACCCGCAGGGCGCGGCCTATGCAACCTTCGATGTCTGGCAAAGCAAGTGGATTCTCGCTGCTGAAATGGAAGCGTGATCTTCCACCTTCGCCCGAAAAATGATAGGCTGGCTCCTAAAGGAAGTCAGCCTATGCGTCAAAAAAATCGCCTGTTTTCATTGCTGTTCACAGCCCTTACCGCGTCTCCCGCTCTGGCTTGGGACCACGATTTTACGCGCGGTCTCGACCTGTATTCGACCACCGATAACGGGGCAACAATCCGTCTCGTCTGTGATCCCAACCGCGTCTATGGTGGGACCGAAAGCATGGTCTTGATCGTGTTTGGCGGCAACTCAGACCTGAACACCACCGCGACCCTGACTTTCGCGGACGGTCAAACTGTCACTGCTACCATGGTTCACGGCAGGCTCTCAAAACGCGACCTTGCGGAAAACATCTGGCAACCGCTCTTGGACGGCCTGCGCAACACTGAAACCGTAGAGCTGACCGTGGGCACGGCCACGGTGACGATGAACCTGGGCGATGCGCCCGCCTTCACCTGCATCTGAAAAGCAAAGCCCCCACTTCCATGATGGAAAGCAGGGGCTCCGGCCGACACCGGCCAACAGGGAGTTTCTTCACTCTAACAGCATGACGGCGTTTTTCATGATGAATTCACGCCGCCATGATGGGGCAGGGGCCTAAGCGGCCTCTGCAATCTCTCCGGCCTGTTCCATCAGATAGTCAGCGGATCGCTGCGCCGCTGCCGCCGCTTTGACAATCGCGCGCTTATCGTCGCGCATCACCTTCAACCACGACTGAACATATGCCGCGCTATCCTCGATGTGACCGGGCTGAAAACCAAGTTGCGCCCCCATCATCGCCGATGAAATCTCGGCAACAAGTTCTTCCATCGCATAAACGGCGTTGCCAAACTTCGACCCCGCCTTTTCCTTCGTCCGGTCGCACCGGCGCTTGTGGCCTGTCGCGTGGGATAGCTCATGAAACAAGGTCGAATAGAACAACTCTGCCGCCTTGAATTTCGACACTTCCGGCATGTGGACATGATCTTTCGACGGGATGTAGCACGCGCGGTCCCCGCCTTCTTCGTATCCCACGCCCATATTCTCGATCATCTTTGCCGCGATGTGCGAAAGTTGCTCGATGGGCCGCGTTGCCAACGGCGCGGCTTCGTCTGGTGTCGGAAACTGATCTTCTAGCCCGTCGATCTGCTGCACATTGAACACACGATAGGCTTTCAGATAGCCGCGCATCTTGGCCTCTGTTGCCCCCTCTGGTGCTTCTTCCTTCGCCTCGAATGTCCCGTATTTCACGACAAGCGACGACTTCTCACCCTTACGGACCATCCCGCTCAAATCCTTCGCCTGTTTGAAGGTCATCCACACCGGATTCCGATAGCCCTGCGACCACGATTTCAAGCTCAACAGCACATGATTGATCCCGCGATAGCTGCCACCTGTCACCCGCAAGGGCAGGGCGGCGGCATTCGTCTGCCACGGACATTCCCACGGCTTCACACCCTGTTCCAGCGCCTCAATAATCTGGTTTGTGACCTCTTCATAAACATCAAATTTCGACATGACGGTTCTCCTTTGTGGTGTCGCTTGGGGTCGTTGCCCCTGATTGGCTGGTTTGAAGCCAACCGCTGAAAGCGGCTGTGCTTGCAAACCTGCTCACGGCGAGTGCGGAGGGGGGCGAGACAGGCGCGAAAACGGGTAGGGGGATCACCCGGCAACGCAGCGCGGCCAAAGGCCGTGACCGTTGTTGGGGAGGCCCGTTTTCGCGCTTGTCCGAGGGGGGAGGCCGCGCCTCCACCCTGAACGTCCCGCAGTGGCGTTCGGCTTGCCCGAACCCCAAGGGACCAGAATCGCCGTGATCGCAGATCAAATTAGCCTCTGGATCGCCGATGTTTGTTCGCTATATGTTCTTATCTCATGGGCGCGAAGAATCCGACGAAGACAGACCTTCTTGAACACAACTTTCCGATCCGCCTTCGCGTGTCGGCTCCCCACGCGCACGGTGATCCCATAGAACCGGCGATGCGTCGCGTTCTCGGGCGGCAAGCCTACGGCTATATCCCTGGGACACTTTACCTCACGGCTCTATCGCACGCCTCTGGCTTCATCTGCGCCTGTCCGAGCGCAAGCTTACAGGGACAATGGCCACTACGTGTCACACTCGCATTCGAGAACACGCAAGAAATGCTCGTGCGCGATGCCCTCAAGCCGATTGTCGGGGATGCGGGCTACAGGATGGAACGAGCAGGGCAGTATCGCGCTGATCGACCAGGTTGGTATCTGGAAATGCGATGCGTCTGGGACGCGGTTCAATTCATGCGAATGCCCCATCCCGCTATCATTGTTGCCGCGAACTGGCGCGGTCGAAACGGATAAGACATTATTGCGAATTGCAGACGTGAGAAGGGGGCTGTCTGCCCCCGCGCCCTACGGGCGCTCCCCCGAGGATATTTTTGGCAAGATGAAAAGGAAATTTGAGGATGAGTGAAGATTACCAGAACCCGAATGATGTGGCTTTAGCCATCATCATGACGGTGCGAGACATTGAAGGTCCGGACGTGAAAGGGGTCGGGCCGGATATTGACAAGCTCAAGGCACACGAATTCATGGCGGGCCTCGAAGACTCGCAGATATTGGCCGGGGCACAACAAGCTGAAAGGCTCGGCTGGATCAGGCTGCAAGCCGCACTTGGCAAGCCCATCATCGGCGTGACGATCTTAGAGGCGGGGCAAGCCTACCTCGATGACATGGCGGTCTAGCATCAACGCCAGAAGCCTAGCGACTGGTGCTGACGCATCTCAACGATGAAGGCCGCGGCGAGGGTGAAACCAAAGATGATCACGGATGTCATGGGGCAGCTCCAAAGGTTTGCGTGACAATCCGGCGGAATATGCGAATGCGCTTGCCGGGATTGGGACCAAACCTGGGCGCTTAGGTCGAATTGTCAGGATCAGCTCAAGCGCTGGTGCAAAAGCGTGATCACGGGCGAACTGCGCCGTGATATACCAGACCAATGAGGAACCCGCTTCAATCTTTGCTTGAACTTCGCCAGCGGGTGATCGCTCAAAAAAAAGCGCATGAAGACTGGCAGGGGCGTGTTGTTGAACCAATCCTAGCCAGCGGCCACGATCAACTGCTGACAGAAGTGTATCGACACCGCACCCGCGCGGTTCTTATGTCGTTGCTGATTGGCTGTTTCGTGGTCGTTGCCATGGTGGCGTATGTGATTTGGGACATTTCATGGCTCACAAGTCAGGCGTTCTACATGGTACTAGGCGTGTGTGCCGTTGGCATTTTTTGGACGGTGCGTGAAACGATGCACCATGTCAGATCGCACTTGGAAAAAATGCGGCAATGGCTCGATCAGAATGAAGCGTTCTACCGTCGCTAAGCAGGGTTTTTGATGTCTAGGGCAACCTCATTGACCATGACGGCTACAAGCTGTTTGCGGTCTTTGATACGCCATCGAACCGCGCTAGCGACCCCCTGAAAGTCGTCTATATGAATTTCGTCCCCAACCCTTGGCAATGCCCCGAGAATGTCGAGGCTGGTTTCGTGGATCAACTCGTAGTCATCATCTCTCGGCGTGTAGAAGTTCACAAGCATTGCGAATGCCTCTTTGATAGAAGGGGAGGGGCTTTCGCCCTCGGGGCGGCGCGCGGCACCCGAACGTGTTTTGAGCAATAGACCCTTGTGGCAGGGACATATCAGTTGTTAGGCCCTCGACTTCCAATAGATGCAATAGCCGGTCGGCACATTCGTGCCGGAACCAAGAAAGATCAGATCATGGTGTCCAGGTATTGTGAGCGTTAAGACGGCATCAGAAGTAAGGTGCCGAACAGGCACATCATCGCACCTGAAACGCGCTGAAATACCGGGATCTTGTCCGCAGCAAATGTTGAGGCAACGCTGCCGCCAAGGGCATATGCGAAGATCGCGATGGCTTCCATGATGAGAAAGGCCGCCCCAAGCATCGCGTAGCTTTGCCAGTAGGCGTCTATGATGACGAACTGTGGGAAGAACGCAGCGAAGGTCAAGATCGCTTTGGGGTTACTGATCGCCAACAAGGCCTCAGTCCTGAAAGCATTTTTCATTGATACAGACTTATCCAGAAACTCTTCCGATTTCAGCGTTTTTGCACTTCGCCAAAGCGAGATGCCGAGCCATATGAGGTAGGCAGCGCCGATAAATTTGGCGATGCCGTAGACGACTTCGGATGCGGTCAGCAGAAGGCCCAGACCCAAAGCGCTCGCTGCGATCATAGGAACAAAGACGATCAATCTGGCGATTGCGGCTTTTTGTGCGAAAGGAACGCCAGATTTTGCGCCATGCGTCATCGCCAACAGGTTGCTCGGCCCACAGGCCATATTGAGGGCAAAGCACGCAGGCAGAAAGATGATCCAATCAATCATTTTGAGCAACTGACCCTAGTCCCCCAACGCGGCAATCAGGGTATCGGCAATGAGATCGCATTCGGCCAGTGTTAGGCGAGCTGGGAGGCGTAGATCACACGCACGCATCAACATCGCGCGGGTCTGCGGCAGCTCTGGCACATCGTCCAAGAAGCCCCAATTCCAGTAGGCGCGCGAATTGTTCTTTGACCTGCCAAAGACCTGAATGTGCAAACCATGTCGCTTGGCGTCATCGATAAAGGCATCCACCTCGTCATCTGAAAGGTGGGGCAGGTTGAACTGCAATGAATCTGGTGCGCGCAACTCTGCCGGATAGGCGGCGGGTACTTGCACAGAGTTGATCGCACTCAACCTGTTGGCGACATGATCATGGTTGCGACGGCCATCAAGCACCCGCCTATCCAGATGCTCCAACTGTGCCCGGATCAGAACTCCGGACAGTGTATTCAGGCGCAAACCAAACATGGGCATGTTCGTTTGGACTTTGGCCATGACATCCGCCGGGATATCGTGATGCTGCCACTTATCCTCGTAAGAGCCGTGCATCATGATTGCACGTGCCATCAGATCCGGGTCGTCGGTGACCATGATCCCGCCCTCACCAGAATTCAGAAGTTTGTAGGACTGGAAGGAAAAACAGCCCATTTTTCCGAGGGTCCCAATCTTTCGGCCATCCCAAGTGGTCCCTAGGGAATGGGCAGCATCCTCTATGACAGGTACATCGGCTGCGTCACATGCGGCCATGATGGCATCCATTTCCGATGTGTGGCCCCGCATATGGCTAATCAGTACGGCATCAACCTCGGGCAGCTTCCGCCGAAAGTCGTCCAAGTCTATTCGATAGTTCGAACCGCATTCACACAACACAGGCACACAATCTGCATGGACCACGGCCGACGGCACAGCAACGAAGGTAAAGGCTGGGATCAGCACCTTTGCGCCAGGCCGCAAGTCTAAGGCCATCAGCGATAGAAAAAGCGCTGCTGAACAAGACGAGACAGCCAAAGCATAGCAACTGCCAATTTTGGTGGCGAATTCTCGTTCTAGTTGGGTAACAGGCGACTCTGCCGTTGTGTAGCGGTACAGGTCGCCATTGCCCAAGATCCGGTTTACTTCGGACATGGCAGACGCTGGAATTGGCTCTGCGGCGGTCACATCAGGCATTTTTGTTGCGGTTGTTTTGCTCATCCATAAGCCTCCATGAGTTCGTTCCCACCAATGAAATCAAGACCGCGTTGCTCGCCATATTTTCGAGCGTCGTCATATGTTGTCGAATGGCCAGATTCCGCGTCGATCATCTCTGAGGCGACGACCATCGGGAACAAACCCTGATTTACTGCGAGGGCCAGAATGAGTTCGGTGTGCCCGTTTCTCTCTTTGAGAAGACCTTTTGTGCCGACGATGAGAGGAATATGCCCGGGCGCACGAAACAGTCGCGCAAAGTCCTTGGCATCGCCTTCCTTTAACAGATCACAAAGCTCGCGAACTGTACGCGCAGTCTCAACATGAGAACAGCCGGTCTTGTTTTCCCTGAAATCCAAGGTGATGGAAAAACGAGGGTCAAAACCGGGTGTTGGCTCCGACAACGCCCCGTAGATCGAGTTGGGGTCTGCATACTTGGAAACAAAGTCCAAATATGTGTCCAAACCCAAAGTCTGACCCATCTGCCAACTGATGTAGACAGTTAATGGCGCTCCTGCATTGAGACGCAAATCCGCTACCGCCTTTGCGTCAATTCTCTCGGCAAGATAAATAAGATCGGTTTCGGCTTCTCGATCATCAAAGTCATAAAGAAGGATTGGTTTTCCTTCTAATAGGCTACGGGCTGCATTCTCAAACTTCTTCATATTTTACCTCCTGCGCCAACGACAACATAGTTTGATGTTCGGAATTATGATCCGAGCCGAACCAAATAGCGCCCTACACGCATGACTGGCAATGAGTGCGATAGAGCTGATGAGCGGTTACACGCGCAAGGCGACGAGGATCGAAGATCCGATGCCCCATGCGATTGAAACCCGCACGGGCGGATCGCCGTGGTCTGGATGACCATGTGAACGCGCCAAGGTGTGGCTCAGAGAGACACGCCCTGGCGCCAGAGTTCACAGGGAAAGCAGGGCGCGGTGTTCCGGGCGCAAGCCGGTCTGCCGGCTGAAGCCTGAAAAGCGCGGTGACACGTCTGAAAGGCGGGGCAGGGGCCCTAAATCTGTTCGGTGCCCCTCATTTTGACCATGATCCGGATTCCATGCTGCACGGTGACTTCATCATCCGGCCAGATGCGCGCTGCTTCGCGCTGACACGCGCGGGCCAGGTCGAAGTGAACGCACTGCGCCAGCTCGTCGATCATGTCGCCACGATTGCTGTACCGCACAACGCGGTAAGGATGATCGAATATACGGCCCATACGCCAAGCCATAAATGTTCTTCCTATGTTCTCGCAAGGCAAGATTGGCACGCCGATTAAAAATGGGGCTGTCTGCCCCCGCGCCCTACGGGCGCTCCCCCGAGGATATTTTTGGCAAGATGAAAGAACGGCTGAGTCGCGTTAGGGTGACGGGATGAAGCAAGGACAGGTGCGGAAAAATGTGCAATCTCTACTCGAACACGACGGCCAGCGAAGCCATGCGTCAGTTGTTCAAAGTGGATGCGGCACGCGACCATTTGGGCAATGCGCAGCCGCGCCCGGGCATTCATCCGAAAGGGACCGCGCCAGTGGTCGCGCTCGATGATGACGGCAAGCGTGAGCTGGTGGAAATGTCGTGGGGGTTTCGGACACCGAAGGTGTCGCAACGCACCGGCAAACCCATCAAACCGGCGGCATGGAACAATGCGCGCGATGACAAGCTGATGAAGTCAGGTCTCTGGAAAGGCAGCTTTGCAGATCGGCGGTGCTTGGTCCCGGTGTCGAGTTTTAACGAGACAAAGGGACAGAAACCGGCGACGGACTATTGGTTTGCTCTCGCGGGTGAGGGTGACGATCGTGCACCCTTTGCGATAGCCGGGCTTTGGCGGGTGGAAAGAGAAGATCTACTTGAACCGGAGCATCCGCGACGTGTTCACACGATGGTCACGACAGAGGCCAATGATCTAATCCGGCCCATACATGCGAAGGGCCGAATGCCGGTGATCCTCAGACCAGATGACTATGAGACCTGGTTGACGGGATCGCTAGACGAGGCCGCGGCGTTGTTGAGGCCCTATCCTTCTGCCGAAATGCGGATCGTCCTGCAGGGCGTCGGAGAAAAACGCGATGAAGCGGGTCTTTGATGTCAGGCAGATGAGAGCTGCGCCTTGACCAGCTCGTCGGCGATAAGCCCAGTGATACTCGCGTAAGCGATAGCACCGTCTGGCCGCGCGGTGCGGGCCAGGGATTTTGCAATCGCGTCTGGCCGATGGCCATGCTGAAGCAAAATTGAGATGAGGACACAGGCGTCTTGAATCTGGAACTCTAGGGCTGATCCTGACTTGAATCCAGCTGAGTAGAAAACCTCGCGGGGCCGTCCGTCCTCGTTGGGGTCGTAGCCCACGGACAAGTGGATCGTGTGGCCGTCTGGCGTCTCGATGCGCCGCGTCTCTGTCAGTCGTCGCTTGGGCAGATTATGCCGGGGATCGGGTTTGTCCTTCATGGCGCTATCCTTGCAGATTTGGCGTGTTTGTCGCCCAAAAAAGCCGCCGCCCGGGAGGGAGGCGGCGGAGTTTGCCGTGATTGGCATTCGGGTCTTTGCGCCCGCTGCTTGATGCTTGGGTACCGGGGGCGGCCTTGGCCGCCCCTTGGCTGGCCTTAGCCAGCCAGCGGGACCAGGCGGTATTCGCCTTCGGGGTCTTCGTCGCTGCGCAGGGCGTTCACGCGGACCTGCTGGCCGTTCACCATGACCGACAGAGAGAGGTAGTCGTTGCCCTTCTGGCTGGTCTGCTCCCAGGCCGATCCGATGCGGATCACGCGGTTGCGCGGGGTGCGGGTGGTGATTTCGTAGTCCGGGTGCGTTTCCTTGGCCTTGTGCGGGTTCTTCGTGAGCGTGATATCCACGTCGAAGGTCAGCGATGCGATCCAGCCGGTGATTGCGTCGTCGTCAGTGCGGGTGATTTTTCCGTCGATTGCCATTGGTCATCTCCTTTGTTTCGATGGGGATAAGCAAGAAGGGATCGAATGAAGGATGCAGGTGGAAAAACGGAAGGTTCGCCCGAAGGGTGAAAGCCGCGCCGCAGGCGTTTATTTTTCTGCTTGCTGAAGCTCAACAGG
>ERZ1740070.269-NODE-269-length-36776-cov-29.565181_pt1 | contig 36776 bp, 37 predicted proteins | sample MGYA00581734_ERZ1740070 | MGnify/ENA primary metagenome ERZ1740070 (study PRJEB43018, sample SAMN04849744) | marine metagenome | isolation source: floating plastic debris | place: Pacific Ocean | collected 2008-09-01 | study: EMG produced TPA metagenomics... | reverse complement strand
GGTAGCACCGCGCCCCCGGGATATCCGAATACGACGTCCACACCCTGATCCTTCAAGGCTTGAACCACCATTTTCGCTCCGGTCATCTGACGTGTCATCTCATTGCTCCGTTTATGACATCCATCTTTTGTTGCAAAAAAAAGCCCCCGGTTAAGCGGGGGCGCATGGGGGACCATTATGGTGTCCGTTATCGACCCATGCGCCAACGATTTACAAGAATGACCACTAGGTCAGTCATGGTGAGCTCCTTCTGCGTGTGCGAGACACTATGTTCGGGCAATGGTAGCGTCAACAGTCAATTTTCAAAAAGTTGTCGCACGTGGCGTGTTTCTTTGCATTTATTGCGCAGAATTGAAGTGCCTGCCAGGATATCGCCGCTTATTGAGATCTGTCCCACCCGAAATTGCGGTCGGAGCGATGGGCGGAGTGGCGTCGTGTTTTAAACGCGACTGATGGCGGTTGAGGATGGTCTGATTTGAGACCTTTTCGCACATTTGGACTGTTCGCGGCATCTGTAAAGCAATGCTCTTACCGGCGTTCGCTTCACGGATGTAGCGCTGCCAGCTTGACTGATGCGCCGTTACGCGCATGCTAGGTGCCTATTAAAAATACAATGTTTCATAACGGTCGCGCGGTTTTTTTGCGCAGTATGTAGGATTTGAAAAATGGAAATTTTGGCGTTGAAACCGCTGACCTTCGCCGTGTTGGCGGCGGTGGGGTATGGCGTTGCAACCATCGGAATGAAACTGGCCTCAGCCGAATGGACGGCGGTGGCGCTTGCACTGATTGTTCTTGGGTTTTTGGCCGCCACCCATTCCGAGGTGGTGCTGATGCGCTCAGTGCCACTTTCCGAGTTGTATCTCATTATAATTTCGCTCGAGACGCTGATCGTGTTGGCCTATGCGTACAGCATTGGCGAGGGGCTGGAGCCGCGCGATTGGACAGGCGGTGCGCTCATATTCGCGGGGCTTGCGATCGTCTCGCACTGACCGGATTGGTAGCGGCCGGTGCGATGCGCGACGCTGGCCTATTCGCATTGCTGCTCTTAGCATCGCTGCCATGGGCAACAGCACAGAGCGTGTGACGCCGTCTTTGCGATTACGCGTCGAGCGGCCTGGCTTCATCAATCAGCAAAATCGGAATGCCGCCGCGTATGGGAAAGGCCAGTCCTGCGGCCTTGCTGATCAGCTCTTGGGCCGTAGCGTCATAGTGAAGCGTCGCGTGGGTCTGCGGGCAAATCAACGCCTCCAGCATATGTCTGTCCGTCAGTGGCGCTTTGGGCGCGTGATCTTCACTCATTGCAGAACTTCAGTTTCATCCCCGCCGCGCATCGCATATTCCATCAATGTCACAAGCGTTTCGCGCCGGGTGGTCAAAGAAGGGGCCTCAAGCAGGGCCTGTTTGTCTTCCGGCTCAAAGCCCAGAAGCATGGACAACGAGTTGATCAAGAGCTCATCATCGGCCTCTTTCAGTGTGTCCCAATCGGCATTGAGCTCTCGCGCTTTGAAGTAGCGCGACAAGAGATCCATGAACGTGGCGCGGTCAAAGCCGGGATCGGCATCCGCGGGGCCCATATCACGCTCAAACCCTGTCCAGGAGACGCGGGTGCGACGATAGGGGGTGAAGCCGTCAATCTCTTCCAAAATGCGAAACCGCGACATGCCGCTGAGCGTGATCATGTAGCGCCCATCTTCTGTCTCGGAGAATTGCGTCACCCGGCCCACGCAGCCGATCATATGCAGCGGTGGGGCCTCATTGCCTTGCGCGGACTTGGACGGTTGCACCATGCCGATCAATCGTTCCGGCGTTTTGAGCGCATCATCGAACATCGCAAGATAGCGTGGTTCGAACAAATGCAGCGGCAATCGCGACCTGGGCAATAACAAAGCGCCCGGCAGCGGAAAGACGGCAATCACATCGGGGAGGTCCAACTGTTTGAACATGAAATGGAAGTAGCCTGTTCAGTGCCTCAGGCAAATATCATTGAAGACAGTTTTCTGCGACCGTTCAATACAACCGGATCGTTTGGCTTGAGCGCGTCAAAAATCGTGAAAAGTTGCGTCTTCGCGGCGCCTTCGTTCCACTCTCTGTCACGGCGGAAAAGCTCGAGCAATTGGTCGACAGCCTCTTGGGTCTGGCCTGCCGCATGCAGGGCCTGGGCAAGGTCAAAGCGGGCCTGATGATTGTCGGCATCGGCCTCCACGGCCGCAGTCAGCTCTCCCAACGGGCCGGCATCTGCGGCCTGGCGCGCGAGGCTGAGGGCGGCATGCGCCGCTTCGAGCTCTGCGCCTTCGCTGATTTCGGCGGGCGCACCGTTCAGCACGGCTTCGGCCTGATCGAGATCCTCCAGCGCGATGTACGAGCGCACAAGACCCGCATAGGCGCGCGCGTTGCTGCCATCTTCTTGCAAGATGGCCGCGTAGGTCTGGGCGGCATCCGAGGCCGCACCGGCCTCCAGCATTTCGTCGGCGGCATCGAGCGCATCGTCGAGCCCGCCGCTGGCATCGCCACCTGAGGCCGCGATGGCACGCTCGATAAACGCATCCATCTCAGATTGCGGCACGGCGCCTTGGAACCCGTCAATCGGCTGGCCCTGCCAGAAGGCATAGACCGTGGGGATCGACTGAATGCGCAGCTGGCCCGAGATCATCTGGTTTTCGTCAACATTGACCTTGGCAAGCTTGACCGCGCCATTGGCTTTGGTCACAGCCGCCTCCAGGGCAGGGGTCAGCGTTTTGCAGGGCCCACACCACGGCGCCCAGAAATCCACGATCACCGGTACGGTTTGCGAGGCCTCAATGACCTCGGTCATGAAATCGGCCTCAGAGACGTCCTTGATCAGATCGGTCGCTGCGGGGGTCTGTCCACCAAGTTCAAGCATCTGGCCTCTTTCATTCTGTCGGCGCTCATTGTTTGGCGATTACATGGCCCACAGTGTGCTGTGTTGCAAGGGGGAGCGCGGATTCAGGGCCTGAGCGCCGCGCCGAGCTCAGAGATCGAACGTCGCAAACACGGGCGCGTGGTCGCTGGGTTTTTCCCAGCCGCGCGCGTCGCGCAAGATGCGGCTTGAGTGCCCGGCACTGGCGATATCGTCGCTGGCCCAGATATGATCCAGCCTGCGGCCTTTATCGGCGGCGCTCCAATCGCGGGCGCGGTAGCTCCACCAGCTATAGAGCTGCCCTTCGGGAATATCGGCGCGTGTGATGTCCGCCCAACCGCCGGCCTCCATCACATCGCCCAGATGGTCGACCTCAATGGGCGTGTGGCTGACGACTTTCAAAAGCTGTTTGTGGGACCAGACATCGTCTTCGCGCGGGGCGATGTTGAGATCGCCGACGAGGATGGATTTCTGGGGCTTGTCGGATTTGACCCAGTCCCGCATGTCGGTGAGATAATCGAGCTTTTGGCCAAACTTCTCATTGACCGCCCTGTCCGGCACGTCGCCACCGGCAGGGACATAGAAATTGTGGATGGTCACGCCGTTCTCCAGCCGCCCGGCAATGTGACGCGCGTGCCCGAGATCTGCAAAGTCATGGCTGCCCACCTCTTCGATCGGCTGCTTGGAAAAGATTGCCACGCCATTGTAGCCCTTCTGCCCGCGCGCCAGCATGTGCGCGTAGCCAAGCGGCTCGAAAACCTCCACCGGGATTTTGTCGACCGGGCTTTTACACTCTTGCAGGCACAGCACATCGGGGGCTTCCTCGCGCATCAGTTTGGCCACGAGATCGGCGCGCAGCCGGACAGAGTTGATATTCCAAGTGGCAAGGGTGAAGGGCATGGGTGATCTCCTGGTCGATGATGTGCACCTAGCCCGTCCGCGCGGCCAAACGCAACCGCCGCCCGCCCGATCCCGAAGCGATGCGCAAAAAAAGCCCCGGTGCGAAACCGGGGCAAGTCCAACAGGGAGGTTCATGTGATAACCCGCACATGAACGGGTGTTCTTAGTATCTTGGTCTACGCGATTTGTCTTAATTTGAAGTAAATCAAATCATCACGACATCAGCCTGTAGCCGCCAGATTCTGTCACCAGAATCCGCGCGTTGGAGGGATCGGGCTCAATCTTCTGGCGCAAGCGGTAGATGTGAGTCTCAAGCGTATGGGTGGTGACACCGGCATTGTAGCCCCAAACCTCGTGCAGCAGCACATCGCGGGCCACGACGCCTTCGGTCGAGCGATAGAGGAACTTGAGAATGTTCGTTTCTTTCTCTGTCAGACGGATCTTCTTTTCGTCTTCCGTGATCAACATCTTCATCGACGGCTTGAACGTGTACGGTCCAAGCTGGAAGATGGCGTCTTCAGATTGCTCATGCTGACGCAGCTGCGCGCGGATCCGGGCCAGCAAGACCGGGAACTTGAACGGCTTGGTGATGTAGTCGTTGGCGCCCGCATCTAACCCCAGGATCGTGTCGGCATCGCCGTCATGTCCGGTCAACATGAGGATCGGTGCCTTAACGCCCTGCTTTCGCATCAGGCGGCAGACCTCTCGGCCGTCATTGTCGGGCAGGCCAACGTCGAGAATGATCAAGTCATAGATCGCGTCTTTGGTTTTGATCATCGCCTCGTGAGCGTTTCCGGCTTCAAAGACATCAAAGTCTTCTGTCATCAAAAGTTGCTCGCCGAGCACCTCGCGCAGATCGTCATCATCGTCGACAAGAAGGATTTTCTTCAGCTGGGCCATGGGGGTTCCTTGGTATGTGTCCTCGTTATTCTGACCCCGATGTGCGGTGCGAATACGCCCGTGACAAGTCGTGTGTCAGTGCTCTCACGTCCCTGTGTTGGATCGCGCGCGATTGTTTCAATTTCTTTCGAAAGCCTGTACGGCTGCCTAGGTAAAACCGGCCTGTTTCAGGAAAACCTCAGGAATCTCAATGAGCCTTGCCCCGAATTCCATTGATTTGCTGGCCCGCGCGCGCGCCGATCTGCGGATGGGAGTGCCTGTGATCCTGAGCGATGAGGCCTCTGCGTCGCTGGTGACGGCAGTCGAGACATTAAATGACGCCCGATTGGCGGATATCCGCGCTTTGGGCGGGGCGCCCGTCGTGGTCATCAGTGCGCGGAGGGCCGAGACGCTTAAGGCGCGCGCCTATGATGGTGATTTGGCGCGGGTTGTCCTGCCGGCGGATGCGGATCAATCCTGGGTCCAGAGCGTAGCCGACCCAGCAGATGATCTGGAAAAGCCGATGAAAGGCCCGCTGATGAGCGTGCGGGAGGGCGATGCGCGGCTGCACCGCCTGGCCATGCAACTGGTGAAATCGGCGCGCATGCTGCCGGCCGCTCTGGTGCTGGACATCGAGGATGCAGGGATGTTTGCCGCAAAACACGCGCTCACACGGCTCGACGCCGAGGCCACGCGCCCGCATCTTGAGGTGAACAGCCCGATGCATTCGGTTGTCAGCGCGCGGTTGCCGGTTGAGGTCTCTGAGGCAGGGCGCCTGCACGTCTTTCGCCCCGATGATGGCGGGGAAGAGCACTACGCCATCGAGATCGGATCGCCGTTGCGGGACAAACCGGTTTTGTCGCGACTGCATTCGGCCTGTTTTACCGGAGACGTGATGGGCTCTTTGAAATGCGATTGCGGCCCGCAGTTGCGCGCGGCGCTGGCGCAGATGGGCGAGGACGGGCAGGGCGTGCTGCTCTATCTCAATCAAGAAGGGCGGGGCATTGGCCTGGCCAACAAGATGCGCGCCTATTCCCTGCAGGATCAGGGGTTCGACACGGTCGAAGCCAACCACAGGCTGGGATTTGAGGATGACGAGCGGGATTTCAGAATTGGCGCCGACATCCTGCGGCGGCTTGGGTTTTCTGCCGTGCGTCTTTTGACGAACAACCCCAACAAGATCGAAATGATGCGGTCAAACGGCATCGACGTGGAAGAGCGGGTGCCGCTGAAGGTTGGTGAGACACCACAAAACGAGGCGTATCTGGCGACCAAAGCCAAGAAATCTGGGCATCTGCTCTAAGCCGCTCATCGCTCCCTTCGGGCGCGCCTCGCTATGGCTTCACGTACCCCGGGGGATTGGGGGCTGGCCCCTACGGCATCACTCAGACCGCCGCGCTCGCTTTTCCATGGCATCCTGGCCAAGGGTCAGAGTGTAGGCCGCGAGCGCTTCCAGCTTTGTATCTGCGGCCTCTGCATCACGCGCCTCAACCGCATCGGCAATCTCCGTATGAAAACCGACAATGGTTTCGCGCGAGCGTTCTGTGAAGGTGATCATGTTCATCAGCGGCTGCATGGCTTCCACGGCGCCGGCAAGCTGATAGCTGAGCACGGGATTGTCGGCGGCGTCCACGAGGGCCCTGTGAAAGGTGACGTCGGAGGCGCAGAAGCTCTCATCAGACAGACCGGGCTGGGTTTGGCGGTGGATTTCAGCGCGCATGGTTGCCAGATGATCGGGCGAGCGGCGCGCAGCGGCCATCGGCGCGCAGGCGCGCTCCAGGGTGTAGCGGGCCTCACATGCCGTTTCGAACCGCACGGCATTCATCGACAAAAGCAATGTCGATGTGGTGATGTGCTGCCCGTAGGCTTCTTCATAGGATAGGCGTTTGACAAACGCGCCGCCGAAGGCCCCGCGCTGGGTGCGGATCAGGGATTGCGCCGCCAGCCGTTTGAGTGCCTCGCGCACCGTCGGTCGGGACACGTTGAATTCGCTTGCAAGCTCGGCTTCAGAGGGCAACCGCTCATCCACGATCATGCGCCCGTCGACGATCGCATCGCGGATTTCCTTTGCGATCTGAGCGGATAAATCGCTCGTTATTTTGCTGTCAGTTTTCATTTGTCATACATTTAATTGTCTGACATTTTCCGCGCAATACCCTTGAGTCGCGGGAGGGGCGGTTGCGTACCCAGTTTATCACACCAATGCGCAGCGTTTTGTGGCTGACGTTCTTTGCTGTGATCCTCCTGTCCTGGTGGTTTCTTTACATGATGGCCACGGGTATGGATCTCGACCTCATTGGCCGCCCGGGGCCGGAGGGCGAGATGATGCAGCGGATGGATCCGCGCATGCCGATGTACATGCCGATGGCCAATTTCGGCCCGCTTTTTTGGATGTGGGCGGTGATGATGGCCGCGATGATGTTGCCCACGCTGGTGCCGACCTTGCGTGCATATGAGGACCTTATGACATCGGCCAACGCCACGTGGCCGGGCTGGATGGGCGTGGTTCTTGGCTACGCCATCGCATGGGTCGCCTTTGCGGCGGTCATCACGGGGGCGCAGCTGGCGCTTCTTTTCGGCGGTGTCGTTGACATGCTGGGCATCGCCAAATCGGTTTGGATCACCGGCGGTCTTTTGATCATTGTCGGCGCGTTTCAGTTCACCCGCGTGAAGGAGATTTGCCACGGCGTTTGTCACAGCCCGATGTCCTATTTCCTGGGCCATTGGCGGACCGGGTTTGCGGGTGGTTTGCGCATGGGTCTGGGCCTCGGCGCGTTTTGCGTCGGCTGCTGCTGGGGCTTTATGGCGCTCGGCTTTGTTGGAGGTGTGATGAGCCTTTTGTGGATGGGGCTCGCGACACTCTTTATGGTGATCGAGAAATTGCCTCAGATTGGGCATGTGGTGACGCGGCCCATGGGAGGTATACTGATATTCGCGGGGCTCGTCGTTTTGGCGCAGCCTCTGGTTATGGGAGGATAGAGGATGGCGGTCGCACGCAAGAAAAACGCAGACAAGCTGCCGGTCAGCCAGCGGATCGACAACCGGATGGCCAATCCGAAGCGGCGCAAGATGACGCCGACGGAATGGGTCATCAAGGGCGAGCTTTTCCTCAATTGCTCCTGCACGGTTTTCTGCCCCTGCGTGGTGTCGCTGGGCGCGCACCCGCCCACGGAAGGACATTGCAACGCCTGGATGGCCATCGCGATTGATGAGGGCCACTATGAGGGTGAAGACCTGTCTGGCCTCAATGTGGGCCTGATGGTGGAGATCCCCGGCCGCATGGCCGAGGGCGGCTGGAAAGTGGCCGCCTATGTCGATGAGCGCGCGAGCGGCAAAGCCTATAACGGCATTCTTCAGATCTTCTCTGGCCAGGCGGGCGGGACAACCGGGCTCTTCACCATGTTGGTGAGCGACATCGTGGGGGCCGAGCGCGAAAAGGTCGAGATCGTGCGCGAGGGCACAAAGCGCGGGCTGTACATCGGGCGCAAGATCCAGGGCGAGATCGAGATGATTGATGGCGGCAACCCCGACCATCCGGTCATGATCACCAACTCAAAATACTGGATGGGCCCCGATATCATTGCCGCGCGTGGCACCAAATCGAAGGTCCGTGATTTCGGTCGCATCTGGGATTTCGGCGGCAAATCCGCCGAAATCTGCCCGATCGACTGGAGCGGTCCGAAGTAAGGGTGGCCTCTCATGATAACGCCGTCCTATTGCGCGCTGATGGCGCGGTACAATGCTTGGCAGAACAGCGAGCTTTTCACGGCGCTTGATCCGGTGCCGGCCGAGGATGTCGTGGCGGACCGCGGGGCGTTCTTCGGCTCCATCCTCGGCACGCTCAATCACATCCTGTGGGCCGATCAGATCTGGATGAGCCGATTTGACGAGCGGTTTGCCAAACCGGACGGTGGCATCCCCGAGAGCCCGCGCCTCTGCCCTGATTATTCTGCGTGGCGCGATGAGCGCGCGTCGATGGATGCGCGCATGGCGGAGTGGGCTGCGGGGCTCAGCCACGAGGACCTGGCAGGCGATGTCGCCTGGTATTCGGGTGCGGCTGAACGCGACGTGGTCAAACCCCGCGCGTTTTGCATTTCACACATGTTCAACCACCAGACCCATCACAGAGGGCAAGTACACACGATGATGACCAGTGCAGGTTTTACGGGCAACACGTCCGATCTCTTTTTAATTCCGGAGATCTAGCGATGACGGCGCTTCTCTCCCCCTCCCGACGGTTGCGTCGGACGCCCTTTAGCGAAGGCGTCGAAGCGGCAGGTGTCAAAGCATACACCGTCTATAACCGGATGCTTTTGCCGACGGTCTTCCGCTCACCGGAAGAGGATTACCATCACCTCAAATCGGCGGTTCAGGTTTGGGACGTGTCCGTTGAACGCCAGGTGGAGATGCGCGGGCCAGAGGCCGGTCGTCTGATGCAGATGCTCACGCCGCGCGATTTGCGCGGGATGACCCCGGGTCAGTGTTTCTATGTGCCGATCGTGGATGAAACGGGCGGGATGCTGAACGATCCCGTGGCGGTGAAACTGGCCGAGGATCGCTGGTGGATTTCCATTGCCGACAGCGATTTGCTGTTTTGGGTGAAGGGCGTCGCCAGCGGATGGCGTCTGGATGTGCTGGTGGATGAGCCGGATGTGTCACCGCTGGCCGTGCAGGGGCCCAAGGCAGAAGAGCTTATGGCCCGTGTCTTTGGCGATGCTGTGCGCGACATTCGCTTCTTCCGGTTTGACCTGCTGGATTTCCAGGGTCGGGAACTGGTCGTCGCGCGCTCTGGCTATTCCAAACAGGGCGGGTTCGAGATTTACGTTGAAGGCGGTGACATTGGCATGCCGCTTTGGAATGCGCTGATGGAGGCGGGCAAGGATCTAGATGTCTATGCGGGCTGTCCCAACCTGATTGAACGCATCGAAGGCGGGCTCTTGAGCTATGGCAACGATATGACAGATGACAACACGCCTCATGAATGCGGGTTGGGTAAGTTCTGCAACACCCATAGCGCCGTGGGCTGCATCGGGCGCGACGCGCTGCTCAGGGTGGCCAAAGAGGGGCCTGTCCAGCAGGTGCGCGCTGTGGCGATCGAAGGGGGCAAGTTGCCACCCTGTGATCGTTGGTGGCGTGTACGTGCCGGCGACGAGGTTGTCGGACGCATCAGCTCTGCCGCATGGAGCCCGGATTTCGACACCAACGTGGCGATCGGCATGATCCGTATGACCCATTGGACGCCGGGAACGCAGCTTGAGGTCGACACCCAGGAGGGGACGTTCAAAGCGATGGTGCAGTCGAAATTCTGGATTTGAAGAACACTAAGATGAAATCGGGCGTCATGCCCATGTCGAAAGGAGCCTACCCATGTTCAACGCCTTGATGGTCGAGAAAGACGAAGAGAGCGGCAAGACATCCGCGGGCGTGCAACAGATTGCGCTTGACGATCTGCCCGACGGCGACGTGACCGTTGCCGTTGAGTATTCCACCGTGAATTACAAGGACGGGCTGTGCATCGGGCCGGGTGGCGGCTTGGTGCGCAAGTACCCCCATGTGCCAGGGATTGATTTCGCCGGAACGGTCGAGGCCAGTGACAACGAATGCTACAAGCCTGGCGACAAGGTTGTGCTGACCGGCTGGCGGGTGGGCGAGGTCCATTGGGGCGGCTATGCGCAGAAGGCGCGGGTAAAGGCCGAGTGGCTGGTGCCGCTGCCTGATGGCCTGGACACGCGCGCGGCCATGGCTGTCGGGACTGCGGGTTTCACGGCAATGCTGGCGGTGATGGCGCTCGAAGATCACGGGCTTGCGCCCGGGCAAGGGCCGGTGCTGGTGACTGGTGCTGCGGGCGGTGTTGGTTCTGTGGCGACGGCGATCTTGGCCGGTTTGGGCTATGAGGTGGCGGGAGTGACCGGTCGTCCTGAGACGGCGGACTATCTGAAATCCTTGGGCGCCACGCAGATCGTGCCGCGCGAAGACATCAATGAGACAGTGAAGCGGCCTTTGGAGGCGGAGACATGGTCTGGCTGTGTGGATGCCGTGGGGGGCGACATGCTGGCCCGGGTTCTTGGGCAGATGAAATACGGCGCCTCTGTTTCGGCTGTGGGTCTTGCCGGTGGCGCGGGCCTGCCCGCGACGGTGATCCCGTTCCTGCTGCGGGGTGTGAACCTCTTGGGTATCGACTCTGTGATGCAGCCCTATGATAACCGCGTGCGCGCGTGGGAGCGGATCGCGTCCGATCTGCCGATGGACAAGCTGGAGGCGATGATCCAGCCTGCGACGCTGTCGGATCTGCCAGCGCTGGGCAAAGACATCCTAAAAGGTCAAGTGAAGGGTCGGGTCGTGGTAGATGTGAACGCCTGATTTGACGCGTTTCGATCCCCGAATGGTGAAAGCCCACAATGGGCTGAGATTTGGGGGTCTCTATCGCCGCAGTATTGTGTCGGTGCGGCCCTGGGCTCTGGCGTAAGTGATCTCAACGCTTTTGGCGCAGTGCCGAAGCCTTTTCAGCCTGGGGTAAGGCATCGCAGCACCCTAGTGTCGGTTAAAGGCGAAGCCGACGGTCAGGCGGGCTGCTCCAAAAGCGCAAGATGCGCACCTGCCGGGTCGCGGATGATGGCAAAACCGGGGTGGCGTTGGTCGACGACGGTGCCGCCGTGGGCGTCCACCTGAGTAAGGGCATCCTTAAGCGACGGCACAGACACGTACATGAGCCAGACCGGCGGCAAGGACGCATTGTCCCCGCGCGCGTGGCAGAGCCCCGCGACCCGTTCGCCACCAGCGTTGGTCATATCGAAATCGGCGTAGTCCCCCATGTCATGCTCTGAGGCCGTCCAATTGCAGACGGCCTCGTAAAAGGGGACAAGCTGTGCTGCGTCCGGGGTGGTCAGATCGTGCCAAAGCGGCGCGCCGTGTGTCGTCTGGGCCATGGGGGTTCCCTTTTTATCAGATGGCTTGGCTGGGCCTGTCGCCTCGCTTGGGGCAGTGTTGCAAGGACGGGGCGCTGTGTGAAGGGGCTGCGGCACGCTTTGGGATAGCTCGGCGTTTGAGATCTCTATGGGATTTTGTGGCACCGGGCGCGAATCACCCGGAAATGTTATGGGAATGGGATGTATTTGCCTCGAAATTCCGTGTTCGACACCGGGCCAAGATGACGTAACTTCGGAAAATCTCCAAAAATATGGGATTTTGAGGGAATTTAGTGATAGCGCCAATTTATCTACATATTGTGTCTGTAAATCACTTTAACGCAATTTAAGCCAAAAATTCGAGAGATTTAGGCACATCATCTTGATTTTCAGGGCACACAAAATCAAGATACTGTGCTCATTCCCGTAAAAACTTATTGATTTCCATAAATTCCCATGTCATCCCTTTCTACACGATGAGGACGGGATAAAAAGGGGCGATCAAAAAGACCCCAAGAGTAAATCCCAAGTCAGGTTTCATACAGGCACCCGCTTTCATCGATTGAAGAGATCCGGCGCGCGGGCGAGCAGACATCCCCCCAGGTGGCGCGCGCAGCTGGACACCCCGCATAGCGGGACGAGGGCGGCGGATTGGACAGTGGCAGCAGTCTAATCCGCCGTTTCGTTTTTAAGGGGTCCATACGGGCCGAAACGAGGGGGGAGAGAATTGAGGACACGCGAGGTCTTAGGGGACAGTGGTTCGCAGGTTCAGAGGTGAAGGGCTCCACAAGGTGGATGCAAAGGGGCGGGTGTCTATCCCGGCCCATTTTCGCCGTGTGCTGGAGGCCAATGATCCAGGCTGGACCGATGGTCTGAACCCGGAACTCGTGATCGTCTATGGCGACCATCGTCGCAAATATCTTGAATGCTATACGGTCAAAGCCATCGAAGAGGTGGATGAGAAAATCGAAGCGTTGCCGCGCGGATCGAAGGAGCGCTCTATTCTGGCGCGTCTCTTCTCTGCGCAATCCGTGCACACCAATGTGGATGAGACCGGTCGTCTGGTTCTGCCGCTCAAACTGCGAGAGAAGATCGGTCTGACGGTCCCCGGAGAGGCGCTGTTTCTTGCCGCCGGTGACACGTTCCAGATCTGGAAGCCTGAAACCTATGGCGCCGAAGAAGAGGCCCGCACCGAGGCGTGGCTCGACGAGCTGCCTGATGATGTGGATCCGCTTGTGTTCCTTGACGGGCCTCCCGGTCAGATGGCGGAGGGTTGACGGATGTCTGCTGCTGCCGCTGCTTCCGATCACACCGTTCCTCATATTCCTGTTCTCTTGCGCTCAATCCTGGAGGCGGTTGCCCCGGTGACGGGTGTGTGGATTGACGGCACGCTGGGCGCGGGCGGGTATACGCGCGGTTTGCTAGAGGCTGGTGCGGCACGGGTCATTGCAATTGACCGCGATCCGCTGGCGATAGAGTTGGCTGAGGATTGGGGTGCGCCCTATGGCGACGCCCTGGAGGTCGTTCAGGCCCGGTTTTCCGAAATGGATCACCATGTCCAAGAGGCCGGTGGTGTTGTCCTCGATCTTGGCGTGTCGTCCATGCAGCTCGATCAGGCAGAGCGTGGGTTCTCATTTCAAAAAGATGGCCCGCTGGATATGCGCATGGGCCAGGCGGGGCGGTCTGCGGCGGATATTGTGAATGAGGCTGATGAGGCCGTATTGGCCGACATCTTGTTTCTTTACGGTGAAGAACGCGCAAGCCGCCGGATTGCCCGGGCCATCGTCAAGGCGCGCCCCTTGGAGACGACGCTTGAGCTGGCCAATGTGATTTGTGCCTGCCTGCCGCGTGCCAAGCCGGGGCAGGCGCATCCAGCCACGCGCAGCTTCCAGGCGCTGCGCATTGCGGTGAATGAAGAATATGCCGAACTGGTGGACGGGCTTGAGGCCGCAGAGCGCGTGCTGAGGCCGGGTGGCCAGCTGGCGGTTGTCACCTTTCATTCGGTCGAAGACCGGATTGTGAAGCGGTTCTTGCAGGTGAAAGCCGATGCAGGTGGCGGTGGCAGCCGTCATGCACCGCAAGAGGCGGCACGCACACCGCAGTTTACCCTGAAATCCCGCAAGGCGATAGCACCGGATGCAGACGAGATCGCCGCAAACCCGAGGGCGCGGTCGGCCAAGCTGCGCCTCGCTGTTCGTACTGATGCCATGCCGGAGGCCGCGGACCCCCGCGCGCTGGGCATGCCAGACCCCAAGAGAGCTTACTGATGCGTTCGTTTTTTTATGCTTTAACGGTTGCCGTCGTCATTGCCATGGCGTTTTGGGCCTACAACGAAAATTACAAAACCCAGGAAGCCCAGGCGCGGGCTGAAGCGTTGCAACAAGAGATCTCGGATGCCCGCGAACGGCTGCGGATGCTGCGCGCAGAGTGGGCCTATCTGAACCGTCCCGACCGGCTGCGGGATCTGGCCGAGATCAACTTTGATACCCTTGGTCTTTTGGAATTGCGCCCGCATCAGTTTGGCCGCGTGAGAGAAGTGGCCATGCCGGTGGAAGACATTCTGATCATCGAAGACCCGATTGATGTCATTGAGTATCTCAGCGAAGGGGGGCATTTCCCATGATCCGGACCCCCTTGCGCCCTCTGGCGCGTATCCTGCGTGCCCGTGACATGGGCGAAAATCCCGACAAGATTGAGCGCGAAAACATCCGGGCGCGGCATGCAGAAATGCGCGACAAAACGCGCAAACGAGCCGAAGGGCGCCTGGTTGTGCTGGGGCTTTTCTTTGTGTTTGCTTTCGCCACCATCGGCGCGCGGATGGGCACGTTGGCCAATTCAGAGCCGGTTGAGCCGCGCGCCGGCGTGGCCGGAGTGCAGATCCTCGCGCAGCGGGCCGATATTGTGGATCGTCGCGGCAGGCTTTTGGCGACGAATTTCCAGACCCATTCGCTCTATGCTCAGCCGCAACAGATGATTGAGCCTGAAGCGACGGCGGATGCGTTGGTCAAGATCTTCCCGGATCTGGATCGCAGCCGTCTGCTAAAGGATTTCACGGGCAAGCGTAAGTTCTTGTGGGTGAAGAAAAAAATTAGCCCAGAGCAGAAGCAGGCGGTGCATGACATCGGCGAGCCTGGTCTGCTTTTTGGGCCGCGTGACATGCGGCTTTATCCCAACGGGGCGATTGCCGCGCATATCCTCGGCGGGGCCAGTTTTGGCGAGGAAGGCGTGAATTCGGCCGAGATCATTGGCGTGGCCGGGGTGGAAAAGGAATTTGACGCGCGGCTGCGGGATCCTGCGCGGGGTCATGAGCCGCTGATGCTCTCGATTGATTTGTCGGTGCAGGCCGCGGTGGAGCGTGTCTTGCACGGGGGTATGACCGTCATGAATGCGCGCGGCGCGGCGGCCGTGCTGATGGATGTGGAAACCGGCGAGCTGATCGCCATGGCCTCGCTGCCGGACTTTGATCCAAACGATCGCCCGCTGCCGCCGGCGCGCGGCTTGCCGTCTGACAGCCCGATTTTCAACCGCGCGGTGCAGGGGCTCTATGAGCTTGGATCCACGTTCAAGATTTTCACCGTGGCGCAAGCCCTCGATCTTGGTCTGGTCAATCCCTCCACGCTGATCGACACCAAAGGGCCGTTGCGCTGGGGCAAGTTTCGGATCCGCGATTTCCGCAATTATGGCCCTGAGCTGTCGGTCAGCGAGGTGGTCGTAAAGTCCTCCAACATCGGCACAGCACGGATTGCGCAGATGATCGGGGTGCCAAGACAGCGGGAGTTCCTGGGCAAGTTGGGTTTTCTAAAGCCCACGGCACTTGAGGTGATTGAGGCCCCCAATGCCGTGCCGTTGCAGCCCAAGAAATGGTCAGAGCTGTCGCTGATGACAATCTCCTATGGTCACGGGCTGTCGTCCTCGCCTCTGCATCTGGCGGCGGGCTATGCGACGCTCGCCAATGGCGGCTACAAGGTCGCGCCCACGGTGCTGCGTCAGCCGCGCAATCAGCGCGGCGAGCAGGTGATGTCGCAAGAGGCGGCGGCGCGGTCTTTGCGGATGCTGCGAGAGGTTGTGACCGAGGGCACGGCGTCGCTGGCTGAGGTGCCGGGCTACGCCGTTGGGGGTAAAACCGGGACGGCCGACAAACCCAAGACCCGTGGCGGGGGATACTATGAGGACAAGGTGATCGCCACCTTTGCCTCTGTCTTTCCGGCCCATGACCCCAAATATGTGCTGGTTGTGACGCTGGATGAACCCTCGGAAAACTCAGGCGAAGAACCGCGCCGGACCGCTGGTTGGACGGCGGTGCCTGTGGCCGCTGAGATCATCCGCCGCGTGGCCCCGCTCATGGGGCTCAGACCTGAGATTGAACCCGTCGTCCCCACTGGTATAACAACGGTGTCGCAGCGGGCCGAGTAGGCCGCTCAAAGGGATCTGAATGGGTTGGGCAGTGTGAGCCAGGTTAAATCTCTTGATCAACTGGGCCTCACGGCCATTGGCGGCAAGAAAGCCAAAGTGACCGGCCTCGCCGTCGACAGCCGCGATGTAAAAAAAGGTTTCTTGTTTGCCGCGCTTCCGGGATCAAAGGTCCATGGCGGTGAGTTCATCACCTATGCGTTGCGCATGGGCGCGTCTGCGATCCTGACCGATACGGAAGGCGCGAAGATCGCCGAAGACGAGTTGGCTGAGGCGGATGTGGCCCTGATCCTCGCCGAAGATCCGCGCCAGACGCTGGCCTTTGCCGCGGCACTCTGGTTCGGGGCGCAGCCTGAAACGGTGGTCGCCGTTACCGGCACCAATGGCAAGACGTCAGTGGCCAGTTTCACCAGACAGATTTGGGAAAAGATGGGGTTTGACGCCGTCAATATCGGCACGACCGGGGTCGAGGGCGCCTATACCGCGCCGCTCGCGCATACAACGCCAGAACCCATCACGTTGCACCGCGTGCTCGCTGAGGCCGACGCGCATTTGGTCAGTCATGCGGCGATGGAGGCCTCATCCCATGGGCTGGAGCAACGTCGGCTTGACGGGGTGCGCTTGGCCGCGGCGGGGTTCAGCAATTTCAGCCAGGATCATCTGGATTATCACGACAGCTTTGCAGAGTACTTCAACGCCAAGGCCGGTCTTTTTGCGCGGGTTTTGCCCGAAGACGGGGTTGCGGTGATCAACATCGACGACGATCGCGGGCTTGAGATGGCCGCGATCGCGCGGGATCGCGGGCAGGATGTGCTGACCGTCGGGCGCACGGATGGTGCGGATCTGCACATTCTGGCGCGCAGCTTTTCCCCCACGGGGCAGGTTTTGCGCTTTGACTGGCGCGGTCGAGTTGCGCAGGCAGAGCTTCAGCTCATTGGCGGGTTTCAGGCCGAAAACGTGCTTTTGGCCGCGGGTCTTGCGATTGGCGCGGGCGCTGATGCTGAACAGGTGTTTGCCACGCTGTCATCGATGCGCACGGTGCGCGGTCGGATGGAGCTTGCCGCGCGACGTTTCAATGGCGCGTCGGTTTTCGTGGATTATTCCCATACGCCTGATGCTGTTGCCACGGCGCTGCGGGCGCTCAGGCCGCATGTGATGGGCCGGATCATCTGCGTTGTCGGCGCGGGTGGGGACAGGGACGCCACAAAGCGGCCTTTGATGGGTATGGCGGCGGCGGAACATGCCGATCAGGTGATCGTGACCGATGACAACCCGCGCAGCGAAGACCCAGCTATCATACGCGCGGCCGTCCTCGAGGGCTGCCCCGAGGCGACCGAAGTGGGCGATCGGGCCGAGGCCATTTTGCGCGGTGTGGATGCGCTCGCGGCGGGGGATGCGCTTTTGATCGCGGGCAAGGGGCATGAGACCGGCCAGATCGTGGGCGATGACGTTTTCCCGTTTGACGATGCCGAACAGGCCAGCGTGGCCGTCTCCGCCCTGGACGGAGGCGCGCTGTGAGCCTTTGGACGGCCGAGGCGGCAGCTGCAGCCACGGGCGGGCGTATCACGCGGGACTGGACGGCGACCGGCGTGTCCATAGACACAAGGACGTTGCAGCCGGGCGACCTTTTCATCGCGCTGACCGTGGCGCGGGACGCCCATGATTTTGTTGCCAATGCTTTGGAAAAAGGCGCGTCGGCGGCTTTGGTGTCGCGGGTCCCTGAAGGGGTGCCCGATGATGCGCCGCTTTTGATCGTGGAGGATGTGCAATCTGGGCTGGAGGCTTTGGGCCGAGCCGCACGTGCACGGGTGCAGGCGCGAGTGATCGGGATCACGGGCTCTGTAGGCAAGACCTCAACCAAGGAAATGCTGCGGGATGTGTTGGCCACGCAGGGCAGAACCCATGCGTCGGTGGCCAGCTACAACAATCATTGGGGCGTGCCGCTGACCTTGGCGCGCATGCCTGCGGACACGGAATTTGCCGTGATCGAGATGGGCATGAACCATCCCGGTGAAATCGCGCCCCTGTCGCGGATGGCGCGCCCCCATGTGGCGCTGGTCACCACCGTGGCCGAAGTGCATATGGAAGCGTTTGACGACGGGATTGAGGGCATCGCGCGAGAGAAAGCCGCCATTTTCGAAGGCTTGGAGCCGGGGGGCGTGGCCGTGATTAATGATGATATCGCCACGCAGCCGATCTTATGCGCTGCAGCGGAGGCGGCCCACGCCCGGCAGATTGGGTTCGGGGAAAACGGGCGGGATTTCCAGCTGCTCTCTGTGACAGTCGCGGACGGTGTAAGCGTTGCCAAAGCTGAAACGGCGGGCGCGCCGTTTCTTTTTAAACTGGCATCGGCGGGCCAGCATTTTGCCATGAATGGGTTGGGCGCGCTCGCCTCAGCGCAAGCCATGGGCGCAGATTTGGCCCTCTCAGCCCATGCGTTGTCGCAGTGGCGGCCGGTTGGCGGGCGGGGCGTTGTGGAACGCATTGAGCTTGACCCTGACCGCCCCGATGCCGCGCTGACCCTGATTGATGATGCCTATAACGCCAATCCCACATCGCTTGGGGCGGCCTTTGACGTGCTGGCACAGTCGTCAACCAACGGCCGCAGGATCGCGTTTGTGGGCGATATGAAAGAGCTGGGCCCAAAGGAGCGTGAGATGCATGGCGCCATGGCGGAGCACCCGGCCATGGCGCAGATTGATCTTGTGCACTGCGTCGGTCCGCTGATGGAGACGCTGCATCACGCGTTGCCCTCTGACAAACAGGGGCAGCACAGCGACACGAGTGAGGCCATGGCACCGCACCTGCGTGCCCTTGTGAAGGCAGGGGATACCATTCTGGTTAAGGGCTCGTTATCCATGGATATGGCGCGCATTGTGTCGGGGATCAAAGATCTTGGCTGGCGGTTGCCAGAGACGGCACAGCAACAGGGCACCGGGGCGCAGAACCCTGAGACATAGAATGAAAAGGCACGGGGCAAGAGCTGAATGCTATACTGGCTGACCATATGGTCCGATGGCGGAGATTTCTTTAACCTTTTCCGCTACATCACGTTCCGCGCCGGCGGTGCGTTTCTGACGGCTCTGATCTTTGGGTTTCTCTTTGGAAAACCACTGATCAACGTGCTGCGCAAAAAGCAGGGCAAGGGCCAGCCCATTCGCGATGATGGGCCAGAATCACACAGGGCCAAGACCGGGACGCCGACGATGGGCGGGTTGCTGATCGTGGGGGCTTTGGTCACGTCATCCCTGCTCTGGGCGCGGCTCGACAATGCCTATATCTGGATGATCCTGTTTGTCACCTTGGCGTTCGCGCTGATTGGGTTTGCAGATGATTACGCCAAGGTCTCACGGCAAAGCTCCTCTGGGGTGCCCGGTCGGGTGCGGCTGCTTTTGGGGTTCATCATTGCCGGGATCGCCGGGTTTTGGGCCTCAAGCTACCATCCTGAGATGTTGCAGTATCAGATGGCGTTTCCGTTCTTGAAAGACGCGCTTTGGAATATGGGGCTCTTTTTCATCCCCTTCGCGATGTTCGTGATCGTGGGCGCGGCGAATGCCGTCAACCTCACGGACGGCTTGGACGGGCTGGCCATTATGCCGGTTATGATCGCGGGCACAGCTCTTGGGATCATTGCCTACGCGGTGGGACGGGTCGACTTCACCGAATACCTTGAGGTGCATTATGTGCCGGGCACCGGGGAGGTTCTGGTCTTTGTGGCGGGGCTTGTCGGCGGTGGGCTGGGCTTTTTGTGGTACAACGCGCCGCCCGCTGCGGTCTTTATGGGCGACACCGGATCGTTGGCCTTGGGCGGGGCTTTGGGCGCGATTGCGGTGGCCACGAAGCACGAATTGGTGCTGGGCATCATCGGCGGGATTTTTGTCGTAGAAGCGCTCAGCGTGATCATTCAGGTGCTCTATTTCAAGACCACCGGCAAACGCGTGTTTCTGATGGCGCCGATCCATCACCACTATGAAAAGAAGGGTTGGGCCGAGCCCACGATCGTCATCCGGTTCTGGATCATTGCCTTGATCCTGGCGATGATCGGTCTTGCGACACTGAAGGTGAGGTGAGCGATGCCCCATGCGGAAGTTTGCTATTCCAGTGATCTAAGCCTTGATCCCGCGGCGGTGCTGGGGCGCATCGAGGAGGTGTTGCAGACCCATGATCCGGGTTCGGGCGCCTGCAAGGGGCGGGCCTATCCTACCGATATCTTCCACCACACGCATTTTCTGGCGCGGGTGTCGCTCTTGGCCAAACCGCACCGAGATGCGGCGTTCATTGCGTCGCTGAGTGCGGATCTGGAGGCTGCGATCAAGGCCTGCATCGCGGAGCCATGCATGTTCACGCTCGACATATCGTTTTCGTCGCAGATCTACATCACCAACGATCATCACGGGGCTGGCTGATGGGGGGTCCAGTCAAGGACCGTGCGGGCATGATCTCTGGCATGGCGCCAGAGCTGGACGACACGATCTGGCATTTCTGCACGGGGCGGGAGGTGGATCCGTCCGGGGCGCTCGCCGTGTTTGAAGAGGCAGAAGGCCGCTCTCTCGTCCTGCCGGACGATCTCGCCGAGCTCCGTGGATTTGATCGCAGCCTGCCCATGGCGCGGATCACATTGCGGGTGCATTCGGCGCTCGATGGGGTGGGGCTGACGGCGGCTGTGGCCAGTGCCCTGGCCGAGGCCGGCATCCCGTGCAACATGATTGCCGCGTATCATCATGATCATGCTTTTGTGCCATGGGAGACGCGTGTGCAGGCGTTCGAGACCCTACAAAGACTGTCCCAGGAGGCGAGCGCATGATCCCGGTGCGCGGCTGCAAGGGCATGAGGGTGGCCGTTCTGGGGCTGGGCAAATCCGGCCTGTCGGCCGCGCTGGCTTTGCAGGCAGGCGGTGCGGATGTGGTCGCATGGGATGACAGCCCGGTGGCGCGCGCGGCGGCAGATGCGCAGGATATGCCTTTGCGCGACCTCAGCAAGGATCGCGCGTTTGACGATGTGGATATGCTGGTTGTCTCACCCGGCATCCCGCATCTTTACCCCGAGCCCAATCCGATCATTGCCGCAGCGATGATGCGAGGCATTCCGGTCGACAATGATATTGGGCTTTTCTTCCGCTCTCTGGCCAATGAGGACTGGGCGCGGTTTGACATCCCGCCCAAGGTGATCGCCGTCACGGGCAGCAATGGCAAATCAACCACCTCGGCCTTGATCCATCACATTCTGGAATGCGCAGGAAAGCCCGCGCAACTGGCCGGCAATATCGGCCGTGGGGTCTTGGATATTGATCCGCCGGGTGACGGGGCTGTTGTCGTGCTGGAACTGAGTTCGTATCAAACCGAACTGGCGCGTGCGTTGACGCCTGATGTGGCGGTCTTCACAAATTTGACGCCCGATCATCTGGACCGGCACGGCGGCTTTGGCGGGTATTTTGCCGCCAAAAGACGACTGTTTTCCGAAGGCGGGCCGGACCGCGCGGTCATTGGTGTGGACGAACCCGAAGGCGTTTATCTGGCGGGCCAGCTCTCAGAGGCGCCAAGTGATGACCGGGTTCTAAGGATCTCGGTGGATCACAAGCTGAGCGGGCCCGGTTGGAATGTTTTCGCGCGCAAGGGATTTCTAAGCGAGTACCGCAAGGGGCGGCAGGCAGCCTCGATTGATCTGCGGCCGGTGTCTGGCTTGCCGGGCAGCCACAATCATCAAAACGCCTGTGCCGCCTATGCGGCCTGCCGCGCCATTGGCATCGCGCCGCGCCTGATTGAAGATGCCCTGCACAGTTTCGAAGGCTTGCCCCATCGCAGCCAGATTGTGACCAGGGCGGGCGGCGTGACCTACGTCAATGACAGCAAGGCCACCAATGTGGACGCCGCACTCAAGGCGCTTTTGGCGTTCAAGCGCATTCGCTGGATCTGTGGCGGGCTGCAAAAGGAAGGCGGTATGGGCGGGGTGCAAGCGGGGCTTGAGAACGTAATAAAGGCCTATGTCATCGGGCGGGATGCGGCGCAGTTTGCCCTCCAGCTGGGCGGGGTTGAGGCGGAGGTGTGCACCACGATGGAGGCGGCGGTGACGCGCGCCATGCGAGAGGCTGAGGAGGGTGACACCGTGTTGCTGGCCCCCGGCGCGGCCAGCTTTGATCAATATGACAATTTCGAGCAGCGCGGCGAAGATTTCATGCGCTGTGTGAAAGCGGCGCTCGGCTGAGCATCACCAGGTCCGCGATTTTCCAAGGATATCGTCGGAAAATTATCTGAGTATTTGTCGGGCTGGCATGATGGAAATGCTTCCATCAATCTTACCAATCTGTTACCATAAGGGATGAGCCTCCGTAAAAGAGGGGCCGGCAGTTGGCAGAGCGGCAGTCGTTATGACGGAAATGGTGTATGGGGCAGTCCCGTCTCGGGACGTTGAGCCGGTAATACCCAAATGGTGGCGCACGATCGACAAATGGTCGATGATTTGCGTTTTGATCCTGTTTTGTATCGGTATTTTGCTTGGTCTTGCGGCCTCGCCACCTTTGGCCGAGAAAAACGGCTTTCAACCGTTTCACTATGTGCAGCGGCAGGCGGTGTTCGGTTTCATGGCGCTCTTTGCCATGCTGATCGTCTCGATGATGAGCCCGCAGGTGGTGCGTCGCCTGGCCGTCTTGGGCTTTATCGCAGCCTTTGCGGCGCTGGCGCTGCTGCCGTTTTTTGGCACGGATTTCAACAAAGGTGCGGTGCGGTGGTACTCGCTGGGCTTTGCCTCTCTGCAGCCGTCTGAGTTTCTCAAGCCTGTTTTCGTCGTTGTGTCGGCGTGGTTGATGGCCGCCAGCCAAGAGATCAACGGCCCCCCGGGCAAGTCTTGGTCCTTTGTTCTGGTGCTTGCGATTGTCACGCTCTTGGCTTTGCAGCCGGATTTCGGACAGGCCTGTCTGGTACTCTTTTCATGGGGTGTGATGTATTTTGTGGCTGGTGCACCGATTTTTCTTTTGATCGCGATGGCCGCGGCTGTTCTGGCAGTGGGTACGTTTGCCTACGCCAATTCTGAACATTTTGCGCGCCGCATCGATGGGTTTCTCAGCCCAGATGTTGACCCAAACACGCAGCTTGGTTTTGCCACCAATGCGATCCGCGAAGGCGGCTTTCTGGGGGTCGGCGTTGGCGAGGGCGAGGTAAAGTGGAGCCTGCCGGACGCGCATACGGATTTTATCATCGCGGTCGCGGCAGAAGAATATGGTCTTGTGCTCGTGCTTTGTATCATCGCGCTTTATGCCACGATCGTTGTGCGCTCACTGGCGCGTCTGATCCGCGAGAGAGACACGTTCGTGCGTCTTGCTGGTGTGGGTCTGCTGTCGGTTTTCGCAGTGCAGGCGATGATCAATATGGGTGTTGCGGTACGTCTTTTGCCGGCAAAAGGCATGACGCTTCCATTCGTGAGCTACGGCGGCTCGTCTCTCATTGCGGGCGGGATCCTGGTTGGCATGCTCTTTGCGTTGACGCGCAATCGGCCTCAGGGCGAGATCCGTGACCTTTTGCGAGGAACGCCCCGTTGAACGAAAAGCCACTTCTCATCATCGCCGCGGGCGGCACGGGCGGGCACATGTTCCCGGCGCAGTCTTTGGCCGAGGTTATGCTGCGACGCGGGTGGCGCGTGAAGCTCTCAACCGATGCACGTGGTGCGCGCTATTGCGGTGGGTTCCCGCATACCGTTGAGGTGGAACAGGTGGCGTCTGCGACCTTCGCCCGGGGCGGTGTCCTCAATAAGCTTCTTGCACCGTTTCACATCGTGGGCGGCGTTTTGGGCGCGGCCATCCGTATGCGCCGCGACATACCCGATGCCGTGGTGGGCTTTGGCGGCTATCCCACGATCCCAGCCTTGGCGGCGGCCTGGCTCTTGCGCAGACCGCGCATGATCCACGAGCAAAATGGCGTCTTAGGGCGCGTCAATCAGGTCTTTGCGACCCATGTGGATCGCATCGCCTGTGGCACATGGCCCACCGAATTGCCCCAGGATGCAAAAGGCATTCACGTCGGCAATCCGGTGCGCGCGGCCGTCCTTGAACGGGCCCAAGCGCCCTACGTTGCCCCCGGGCCGCACCCCAATTCCATTCTGGTGATGGGGGGCAGTCAGGGCGCGCGTATTCTGTCTGACGTGGTGCCACAAGCCATCGCCGATTTGCCCAGTGCGCTTTTGGAAGATTTGCGGGTCAGCCATCAGGCGCGGGATGAGGATATGGACCGCGTGCAGGCATTTTATGCCCAAAACGGTATTGCCGCAGATGTGCAGCCGTTCTTTCGCGACGTGCCAAAACGTATGACCGAGGCGCAATTGGTGATCAGCCGCGCCGGGGCGTCTTCGTTGGCAGACATCTCTGTCATTGGGCGCCCGTCCATCTTGGTGCCTTTGGCCATCGCGATCCGTGATGAGCAAACGGCAAATGCGCGCGGCCTCTCAGAGGCAGGGGCGGCCGTGATCTTGCAAGAAAGCGCCTTTAGCGCGAAAACGCTCGCGGATCAGATCGAGGCCATCCTGAGCCAGCCTGATACCGCGTCCCATATGGCGCATGCCGCGCTGAGCGTCGCCAAACCAGATGCCCCGCAGGTTCTGGCGGATATGGTCGAGGCTTTGGCGCTCAAAGGACAGATAACATGAACGCGGCGACCAAACTGCCCGGTGACGTAGGGCCCATCCACTTTATCGGGATCGGCGGTATCGGCATGTCGGGCATCGCGGAGGTGCTGCTCAATCTGGGCTATGTCGTGCAAGGCTCAGACCTCAAGAGCTCCAAGATCACAGAGCGCCTTGCGGATATGGGTGCGCTGATCTTTGAGGGCCAGCGGGCCGAGAATATGGACACTGCCGAGGTCGTTGTCATTTCCTCGGCCATCAAGGCGGACAACCCCGAATTGGTCGAGGCGCGCCGCTTGGGCCTTCCTGTGGTGCGTCGGGCCGAAATGCTGGCAGAGCTGATGCGGCTGAAATCCAACGTGGCCGTGGCAGGCACTCATGGGAAAACCACCACCACGACAATGGTCGCGGCCTTGCTGGATCACGGCAATTTTGACCCCACGGTCATCAATGGCGGCATCATTCACGCCTATGGCTCTAACGCGCGGGTCGGCGAGGGCGAATGGATGGTGGTGGAGGCCGACGAAAGCGACGGCACGTTCAACCGGCTGCCCGCCACGATCGCGATTGTCACCAATATTGACCCCGAGCACATGGAGCATTGGGGCGATTTTGACGCGCTGCGCAAAGGTTTTGACGATTTCGTGGGAAACATCCCATTTTACGGCCTGGCCGTGTGTTGCACCGATCACCCCGAAGTGCAGGCGCTGGTTGGGCGGCTGACGGACCGGCGTGTTTTGACGTTCGGCTTTAATGCGCAGGCCGATGTGCGTGCGGTGAACCTGCGTTATGACAAGGGCGTGGCCCATTTTGATATCGCGCTGCAGATGGACGAGATGGTGATTGAGGGCTGCACCTTGCCGATGCCAGGTGATCACAACGTGTCCAACGCGCTCTCCGCGGTGGCGGTTGCACGACATCTGGGGATGCGCGGCTTTGAAATTCGCGATGCCCTGGCCAATTTCGGCGGTGTCAATCGGCGGTTCACCCGGGTGGGTGAGGTGGACGGCATCACCATCATAGATGATTACGGTCACCATCCGGTGGAGATTGCAGCGGTCTTGCGCGCGGCGCGCCACGCCTGCGAAGGCCGCGTCATCGCGGTGCATCAGCCGCATCGTTACACCCGCCTCTCAAGCCTTTTTGATGAATTCTGTGCCTGTTTCAACGACGCTGACATCGTGGGGATTGCAGAGGTCTATGCCGCCGGGGAGGAACCCATCAAGGGGGCGAGCCGCGATGATCTCGTAGAGGGCCTTATTCGTCATGGCCACAGAGATGCGCGCGCGATTGAGGATGAAGCCGGGCTTTACGCGTTGGTCAAAGAGGTCGGTCAACCGGGCGATCTTGTGGTCTGTCTTGGCGCAGGCACGATCAGCGCCTGGGCCAACGCGCTGCCGGACAGGCTTATGGGGCAAGGTGCAGCATGACCCGAGGCACCGGAGATATCTGCAAAAATCTGACCCAGAAAACTTCACCTGTGCGGCTCACTCTCTTGGAGCACAAAGGCCATCAGAGGCTGTGGCAAGGTGGTTTGATATGACGTGGATCGTCACTGGGTGCGTGTGGGTTTTGGCCTGCACTGTGATCGCAATGCTCCCGATAGGTCGGCAGATTGTACCCGGTGTTATGCTGATGATGGCGGGCCCTTTTCTGATCTGGGTCTTGATTGATCAACTGGGTTGGCTTGTGGGCGGGATCGCCCTTTTCGCGTTTTTATCTATGTTTCGCAATCACATGATCTACATGACTCAAATCCTGATGGGTCAAAGACCGGAGATCTCGACATGAACCTGTCCTTGATTCTGGCCTGTTTTTGGGCGCTTGCGGCGAACTTTCTGGCGATGTTGCCAAGCCGGGACAATCATTGGCGGCGCGCCTACGGGCTGATCGCCATAGGCATTCCGATATTGGGATATGTGACCTACCAAAATGGGCCCTGGTGGGGGCTTGCGGTCTTGGTCGGTGGTATGAGCGTTCTGCGCTGGCCGGTGATCTATCTCAGCCGGTGGGTGTTTGGCCGGATGGGCTTGGACCAAAACCGAAACAACCCATAACAGCTGCGAAATCCTCGGAGCCTTGCACGCCTTGGAAAAAAGTCAGTAGGCTTGGACCATGGTCTATCTTGTCCCGCTCTTGTGCTTTGTTCTGCATCTCATTCTGGGCGTCTTTTTTATGCGCTGGCAGGCGGGAAAGATAATCCCGGTATTGCTGTTGATCGGCGCCGTGTCGATTTATTGGGCGGTCAGCTATAGCCAACAGCAGATCGGACTTATCGGCATCGAATACGCGATTTTTGCGTTTTTGGTGATTGCGCCGGCCATGCTGGGCCTGGCGATCGGAGGCATCATCGGATGGGTGCGGGCGAGGCGGGCGCAAGAGTGATCGGGCTTGTGCCGCGACGAGCGCTGACGTAGCACAGGGCCCATGACGCAGATGCCCAATCCCCGTGGAAAACTATCGCAGGATCGAGATCTGGCCCCGCTCACATGGTTGCGGGTGGGCGGCCCGGCTGATTGGTTTTTCATGCCTGCCGATGTGGACGACCTTGCTGGGTTTCTCAAGGAGCTTGATCCGGGCGTGTCCGTTTTTCCGATGGGGGTCGGCAGCAACCTGATCGTGCGCGATGGCGGTTTGCGCGCCGTGGTGATCCGACTGGCGCGTGGGTTCAACGGGATTGAAATTGAGGGCACGCGCGTGACAGCGGGCGCGGCGGCGTTGGATGCCCATGTCGCGATCAAGGCGGCGGATGCGGGTCTTGATCTGACCTTCATGCGCACCATTCCCGGATCTATCGGCGGGGCGGTTTGCATGAATGCAGGCTGCTATGGCACCTATACAGCGGACGTTTTTGTCTCCGCCAAGGCGGTCAGTCGATCGGGCGAGGTGGTGCATCTGAGCAAGGATGATCTTGCGTTTGGATACCGTCATTCCAATGTGCCAGAGGGCCATGTGTTGGTTGAGGCGACATTTGAGGTCCCGCAGGGTGAAGCGGCGGATTTGCATGCCCGCATGGAGGCGCAGCTCAAGCGCAGAGATGAAACCCAGCCCACCCAAGAGCGCAGTGCCGGGTCAACCTTTCGCAATCCTGCGGGGTTTTCCTCGACCGGCAAAGCCGATGACATCCATGATCTGAAAGCCTGGAAGGTAATTGACGATGCCGGTCTCAGAGGCGCGCGCCACGGTGGCGCTCAGATGAGCGAAAAACACCCCAACTTCATGATCAATACAGGCGATGCTACGGCCTCAGACCTGGAAAATTTGGGCGAAGAGGTGCGAAAAAGGGTTTTTCAAGACAGCGGAATAGAGTTAAACTGGGAAATTATGAGGGTTGGTGAACCAGCCCCGCAGGCTGACTGAGACAAACAAATATAACAGCCATTAATTCGAGCAGCCCTTCAGGTCATTTAGGGCAAAATCGCGTCCCGGTGGGGCGCCAATAAATGGGCCATAAAGGCCCTTAGACATTGAGGCAAAGCGTGGGAAATTCGGGCGGTATTCCCAATCACGTGGCGGTCATAATGGGCGGTCTATCGGCAGAGAACGAAGTGTCTTTGTCGACCGGACGGGAATGTTCTGATGCGCTGAAGCAAGCGGGCTTTGAGGTCACCGATGTGGTGGCCGATCGAGATCTTTGCGGCCGTCTCATAGAGCTCAGCCCGGATGTGGTTTTCAATGCGCTGCATGGCCGGTGGGGCGAGGATGGCTGTGTCCAGGGCATGCTGGAATGGCTGAAAATTCCCTACACGCATTCCGGTGTGCTGTCCTCGGCGCTGGCCATGGACAAAGAGGCGACCAAGGCGGCCTATGCGCGCGCCGGGCTGCCCATTGTCGAGAGCGTGATCGCGGACGCAGATGACGTGCGGCAAGCGCATGTGATGGCGCCACCCTACGTGGTCAAACCCAATAATGAGGGATCGTCCGTCGGGGTCTATCTGGTGCAAGAAGCCGCCAATGGTCCGCCGATGCTGTCAGAGGACATGCCTGCGCAGGTGATGGTTGAGAAATTCGTTCCAGGTCGGGAACTTACGGCCTCTGTTTTGGGGGATCGCGCGCTGACGGTCACGGACATCGTCACCGATGGTTGGTACGATTACCACGCCAAGTATGCCGAGGGCGGATCGCATCACGTGGTGCCCGCCGATGTGCCGGGCGATGTCTTTCAGGCCTGTCTTGATCACGCGCTCACAGCCCATGAGATCTTGGGGTGCCGCGGGCTCTCGCGCACAGATTTTCGCTGGGATGAGGCGCAGGGCCTTGATGGTCTCGTCCTTCTCGAAACCAATACCCAGCCCGGTATGACGCCCACATCGCTTTCGCCCGAACAGGCGGCGGCTGTGGGCATGAGCTTTCCGGACTTGTGCCGCTGGCTGGTGGAGGATGCCTCATGCAACAGGTGAACAAATCGAGCGATCCCGCGCCATCCCTTTGGGCGTACCGCTATCAGAGACTGATGCTGACCCCGTTTTTCCGCAGCCTCTTGCGGGTCGGGGTGCCCTTTGCTTTCGCGTTTGGATTGGTCACAGCTTATATCGGCAATGAAGAGCGCCAAGAGAAAATTATGATGGCGATCAGTGACATGCGCGACCAAATTGAGACGCGCCCTGAGTTCATCGTAGAGCTTTTAGCCATAGAAGGCGCCAGCGAAAACGTCGAAGAAGACATTCGTGAGATTTTCCCCTTCGATTTCCCTGCGAGCTCCTTTGATATCGATATCGACCATGTCCATGAGATGATCTCGGGCCTGCCGGCGGTGCGCTCGGCCGATGTGCGGATCCGCAGAGGCGGCACGATGGTCGTCACCGTATCCGAGCGAGTGCCGGTCGCGGTCTGGCGGACTTGGGATGAATTGGCGCTTTTGGACGCCGAGGGGTTTGTTGTCGCAGAGATTGCCGCCCGATCGGAGCGTGCGGATCTCCCCGTTCTTGCCGGTGAGGGGGCCCATGCAGATGTGCCTGGCGCGCTGGCGATCCTGGAAGCGGCAGCGCCGCTTGGGGCGCGGGTCCTAGGCTTGGTGCGCATGGGAGAGCGTCGGTGGGATGTGGTGCTGGACAAAGACCAGCGCATCCTTTTGCCCGAAGATGGGTCGGTTCGGGCGCTGGAGCGGGTTTTGGTGCTCAACCAAACCCAAGACATGTTGGCGCGCGATCTGGCCATTGTCGATATGCGACTGGCCGGACGCCCGACCGTAAGACTGAACCAACCCGCAGCAGAGACCTGGTGGCGCGTGCGTGAATCGATGACAGGGATAAAACAGTGATGATTGAACTTTATGACAGCCAAAGAGCCATGCGAAACATGCGCAAGGCCGCAATCCAGCGCGGCGTTGTGGCCGTGCTGGATGTTGGCACCTCTAAAATCGCCTGTCTGGTGTTGCGCTTTGATGGCACGGAAAAGCTTAACGACACCGAGGGTGTCGGTGGTTTGGCGGGGCAGGCGGGATTTCGCGTGATCGGGGCGGCGACCACGCGCTCTCGGGGTGTGCAGTTCGGGGAAATATCTGCGATGCAGGAAACCGAACGCGCGATCCGAACCGCGCTCAAGGCCGCGCAGAAAATGGCGCAGATCCGCGTGGATCACGTGATCGCCTGCTTCTCGGGCGCGACGCCACGATCTTACGGGCTGGCTGGTCAAGTGGACCTGGAAAACACGACCGTCACAGAGCTTGATGTGAGCCGCGTTCTGTCGGCCTGCGATGTGCCGGACTATGGTGAGGGGCGCGAGGTGCTGCATGCCCAGCCGGTCAATTTTGCGCTGGATCACCGCTCAGGCCTGGCCGATCCCAGAGGCCAGATTGGCCACAGCCTGGCCACGGACATGCACATGGTGACGGTTGATGCGGTCGCTGTGCAGAACCTTGCCCACTGTGTGAAGCGCTGTGACCTGGAACTCGCCGGATTGGCCTCTTCGGCGTATGTTTCTGGCATTTCCGCGCTGGTGGAAGATGAGCAAGAGCTTGGCGCCGCGTGCATTGATTTCGGAGGCGGCAGCACGGGCGTGTCGATCTTCATGAAAAAGCACATGATCTACGCCGACAGCATTCGCATAGGCGGCGATCACGTCACGAGTGACATCTCCATGGGCCTGCAAGTGCCGCAATCTGTCGCCGAACGGATCAAGGCGTTTTACGGCGGTGTGGTGGCCACCGGCATGGATGACCGGGAAATGATCGAGATCGGCGGCGAGACCGGCGATTGGGAGCATGACCGCCGCAATGTGAGCCGCGCCGAAGTGATCGGCATTATGCGCCCACGTGTCGAAGAGATCCTGGAAGAGGTGAAGGCCACCCTGGACAGTGCGGGCTTCAATTGCCTGCCGAGCCAACAGATCGTTCTGTCCGGTGGTGCCAGTCAGGTGCCGGGCCTTGACGGTTTGGCCAGCCGCATTTTGGGTCAGCAGGTGCGGTTGGGTCGGCCCTTGCGCGTGCACGGTCTGCCACAGGCGGCGACGGGTCCCGGATTTGCCTCAGCTGTGGGCATGTGCCTCTTTGCGGCGAATCCCCAAGACGAGTGGTGGGACTTTGAGATTCCCACAGATCGTTACCCGGCGCGCTCGCTGCGACGGGCCGTGAAGTGGTTTAAAGAGAACTGGTAACCGCAATATGTGGGTGTATAGGCAAAATACCGCGAGTTCTGGCCGAAAAAAAACCATATTTGGTGTGTTTTCGTGGATTTTAGGGTGACGGAACGCCTCGTCATCGGTAGTGTTGCCACAATTTAGGCGGAAAAAGGCCCGACTCTAAGGGCAAGCAGCAGGCGGAAGAGAAATGACATTGAACCTCACCATGCCCGGACAGGAAGACCTAAAGCCTCGGATCACCGTATTTGGCGTCGGTGGTGCAGGGGGCAACGCTGTCAACAATATGATCCACAAACAGCTCGATGGCGTGGATTTCGTTGTTGCCAACACGGATGCTCAGGCTCTGGCGCAGACCGAGGCGCAGGCGCGCATTCAGCTGGGCGTGAAAGTGACAGAGGGCCTTGGGGCCGGGGCAAAAGCCTCCATCGGGGCTGCGGCGGCCGAAGAAAACATCGAACAGATCGTCGATCATCTGGCAGGCGCGCACATGTGCTTTATCACCGCCGGGATGGGCGGCGGCACCGGCACGGGTGCGGCACCGATTATTGCGCAGGCGGCCCGGGAGCTGGGCGTGTTGACCGTTGGGGTGGTCACCAAGCCGTTTCAGTTCGAAGGTGCCAAGCGCATGCGTCAGGCCGAAGACGGCGTGGATGCTCTGCAGGCGGTTGTTGACACATTGATCATAATTCCCAACCAGAACCTGTTCCGGTTGGCCAATGAGAAAACCACCTTCACTGAGGCATTTAGCCTGGCCGACGATGTGCTGTATCAGGGCGTGAAGGGCGTGACGGATCTGATGGTTCGTCCCGGCTTGATCAACCTCGACTTTGCTGACGTACGCGCGGTGATGGACGAGATGGGCAAGGCCATGATGGGCACCGGCGAAGACAGCGGCGAAGATCGCGCTATCCAGGCGGCCGAAAAAGCGATCGCCAACCCGCTCTTGGATGAGATCAGCTTGCAAGGCGCCAAAGGCGTGCTCATCAATATCACAGGCGGTCATGATCTGACGCTCTTTGAGCTGGATGAAGCGGCCAACCGGATCCGGGAAGAAGTGGATGCCGATGCCAATATCATCGTGGGCTCCACTCTGGACACGTCGATGGAAGGTCAAATGCGCGTGAGCGTTGTGGCAACCGGCATCGACGCAACGATTGATCAGATGGACACACCGATACCGCGCCGGTCTTTGGCAGAACCGCTGCGCACAACCGGTGAGATCGCGGTCGAGGAGCAAGCGCCATTCGCCGAGCCGACAATGGAAGAGCTCATTGAAGAGATGGCGCCTGTTGCGCGCGAGCCCGAAGTGGAACCAGGCCTCTTTGACGCGCAAACCGCTGCGGCAGAAGACCAAATGGAAGATATTTTTGCTCAGGAAGATACATCCGCGCCTGCCGCCGATGATCTGCCGCCCCCGGCCTATCGCCCTGCGGCAGAAACCAGTCCGCTGATGGACGAGGCCGAGGATGAGCGCGAGACATTCGTGGCCCCGCGCGGCCCGTCTTTTGGTCAACCCTCTGCTGATACGATGGCACGGTTGCAGGCCGCAGTCGGGCGCACGCCGTTGCCGCGCGAACTGCCTCAGACTGACGCGGCCCTGCCAGAGTCAGCAAAGTCTGAGGAGACAGACAGACCGCGCTTTGGCATAAACTCCCTGATCAACCGCATGACTGGAACAGGTGAGACCACCACCCCTCCTGCGCGTCCTGCGCGCCAGCAACCGGCGCTGAAAACAAACAACTCCACGCAGGAATTGCAGGAACAAGACGAAGACAGCCAGATCGAAATTCCCGCGTTTCTGCGTCGTCAGGCGAACTAGAGCGTAAAATCCTAAGACGTCGAAGGGGTCGCGCATTGCGGCCTCTTTAGGCTCTTGAGGCCTGCGATTTCGGCAAATATGGGCCCATGTCAGGCGGCGTTTTCGTCATTGGCCGTGGGATGTATCGCGGGCGCTGATGTGACATCTGAAGGAATACAGGCGATTTTGTGCCATTTCTGACGTCGCCCGCGTCAGAAAAAAGCGCGACGTATCTTGATAAATTATTTTAAAACAATGACTTAAAGAGGATAAGCGAAATTCTGCCAAGTTTCGGGTGGCGATGTTTCATAACGTTGCAAAGTTTGAGTTGAGGCAAAAAATCTCGCATTTTACACATTTCCCGCAGAGAAGCAGCAAACGGGGCATCTGTTGCAAGGGACTTTGAAAAATCCAGTTCGTTTCACCGGGGTCGGTCTGCATTCCGGTGCGCAAACAACGCTCACGGTTTATCCGTCACCTGCCGACAGCGGCATCGTGTTCCACAGAATGGATGTGGCCCGCGCTCACAGGGCTGTGCCGGCGCGTTGGGACAGCGTGATTTCCTCTCCTTTGTGCACGCGCATCGTGAACGACTTTGAGGTTTCCATCTCCACGGTTGAGCATCTGATGGCCGCTTTGGTGGGATGTGGCATTCACAACGCCCGCATTGACGTCACCGCTGGCGAAGTGCCGATCATGGATGGCAGCGCGAGTGTCTTTGTGAGGGCGTTTTTGAATGCCGGGATTGTTGCGCAACGCGCTCCTGTCAAAGCACTAAGGGTATTGAAGCCTGTTGAGGTGCGTCGCGGCGATGCGGTTGCACGGATCATGCCGCACAAGACGCTTCTCATTGAGTTCGACATTGAATTCGAGGACCAGGCGATCGGCGCGCAAAGCAAAAAGCTCAACATGTCAAACGGCAGCTTTGTCCGCGAGCTGTGCAGCAGCCGGACCTTCTGTCGGCAGGCGGATGTAGATCACATGCAGGCCAACGGTCTCGCTCTGGGCGGGTCTCCTGGCGAAAATGCCGTGGTGTTTGACGGCGATAAAATCGTGTCGCCGGGCGGATTGCGGCACGCGGACGAACCTGTTCGGCACAAGATGCTGGACGCCTTGGGCGATCTGGGCCTCGCAGGGGTGCCAATCCTCGGCCATTATCAGGGCATTCGCGCCGGTCACGCATTGACCAATGATCTGCTGCGTGCCCTCTTTGCGGACAGGGAAGCGTTTGAAATTGTTGAATGTGATCCGAAAATGCTGTCTCTTCTGCCGGGCGCTGGCGTGCATTTGGGTGAACTGCCAGAGGTGGCGTGAGACACAATAGCGTGTGACCTGTTTTGAACTGTGTCAAAAGCTGGTTATACCGTTTTCCATTCTCAATTAATATGTTACCACATGTCCTGCCCGGGTAGGGGTGGGTTTGAGCAGCCTGTAATAGTGATGAGAGATCGGCGATGAATACGACCAAGAGGCGCATCGGTCTGGTGGTTGGAACTGTCAGCGTTTTGGCGCTGTCGGCCTGTGGTGGTGCGGACCGCGTTGAGCTTGGCAAAGTAAACTACGAAGATTTCACGGCACAACAGATCTATGAACGGGCGGAATTTGACCTGGCCCGCAACAACCCAGAGCTTGCCGCAGAGGTGTTTGCGGAGGTTGAGCGGCTCTATCCTTACTCGGACCTGGCGAAACGGTCTGTCATCATGCAGGCCTTTTCGCATCACGAAGCCAAGAATTACGAGGACAGTCGCGCGTCCGCACAGCGGTTCATTGATTTTTATCCCACGGACGAGGATGCCGCCTATGCGCAGTATCTGCTGGCGCTGAGCTATTATGACCAGATCGACGAGGTCGGGCGCGACCAGAAACTGACCTTTGAAGCCTTGCAGGCCCTGCGCGAAGTCATCGAACGCTACCCTGAAAGCCAATATTCAAGATCCGCCAAGCTGAAGTTCGAATTGGCGTTCGACCATCTGGCATCCAAGGAAATGGAAGTGGGCCGCTTCTATCTGCGGCGTGACCACTATACCTCTGCCATCAATCGCTTCCGCGTCGTCGTGGAGGATTTCCAGACCACAACCCACACTGCAGAGGCGCTGCATCGCTTGGTCGAGGGCTATCTGTCCTTGGGCCTGACCAATGAGGCGCGCACTGCAGGTGCCATCCTGGGCCATAACTTCCGCGGCACCGAGTGGTATGAGGACAGCTATAGATTGCTCACCGGGCGTGGGTTGACCCTTGAAGTCGTGGGCGACAATTGGTTGAGCCAGGTGTATCGTCAAACGGTTCAGGGCCGTTGGCTCTGATCAGGGCGTGGGCCGGGGCGTGCGACAGACAGGGGAGAGGGCCAACCGCCCCGTGACCTGATGCTGCGTGCGCTCGACATTCGCGACATTCTGATCATCGACCATTTGGAAGTGGGGTTCCGGCCCGGCCTGAATGCGCTCACAGGTGAGACCGGGGCGGGCAAATCGATCCTGCTTGACGCATTGGGCTTTGTTCTGGGGTGGCGCGGTCGGGCAGAGCTTGTGCGTCAGGGGGCCGATCAGGGCGAAGTGGTCGCCGAGTTCGATCTGTCACCGGGTCACCCAGCTTTGAGCGTCCTGAAAACGGCGGGGCTGCCCGTCGATGACACGCTTATTCTGCGGCGGGTGAACAGCCGGGATGGGCGCAAGACGGCCTATGTGAATGACCGGCGCTGTTCAGGCGATGTGCTGCGGCAGCTATCGGAAACCCTGGTGGAACTGCACGGTCAGCAGGATGATCGGGGCCTTCTCAACCCTCGTAACCACCTCGTTTTGCTGGACAGTTTTGCAGAGCTCGCGCCTTTACGTGAGACTGTAAGATCCGCCTGGCGGACATGGCGTGACACGCAAAAATCCCTTGCTGCGGCGCAACAGGCGGCCGCGCGCGCGCGCGAGGATGAAGACTTCTTGCGGCACGCGGTGGCGGAACTCGATCAACTGGCGCCAGAGCCCGGCGAAGATGCCGAACTTGATGCGCGCAGGCGCATGATGCAGGCCGCAGAGCGTATCCGTGAAGATGTCACGCGCGCGCAGTCTGCCTTGGGCTCAGACGGGGCAGAGGGGGCAGCATCGGATGCGCTGCGGTGGCTTGAAAGCATCTCGGAGAGTGCCGAAGGCGGGCTTGACGATGCCTTGGCGGCCCTTGGCCGGGCCATGGTCGAGCTTGATGAAGCCGCCAGCGGCGTGGCGCGGTTTGCCGATATGCTGTCGTTCAATCCGCACGAATTGGACGAGGTGGAAGAACGGCTTTTTGCCATTCGCGGTTTGGCCCGCAAGCATGGGGTGCAGCCAGATGAACTGGGCGTCTTCGCCGAAGATCTGCGCGGAAAACTTGCCGCCCTGGATCGCACCGATGCAGATATCACGGCGGCGGAGGAGGCCGTGCAGGTGGCTGAGACCGCATTTGAAAAGGCCGCGCGCGCGCTCAGCGGCAAACGCAAGCAAGCGGCCCAAAAGCTGGACGCGGCGATGGTCGCAGAGCTCGTACCTCTAAAGCTCGAGCGCGCGCAGTTTCTGACCGATGTCACGGATGCGGCGCCCGGACCGGACGGGGTGGATGCGGTGACGTTTACGGTGGCCACGAACCCAGGCGCCCCAGCGGGGCCCTTGAACAAAATCGCCTCTGGCGGCGAACTGAGCCGCTTTTTGCTCGCGCTCAAGGTCTGCCTCACGGATCAAGCCAGCGGTATCACCATGATTTTCGATGAAATTGACCGCGGTGTCGGCGGCGCGACGGCCGATGCTGTGGGCCGCCGCCTTGCACAGATTTCAGAGCAGTCTCAGGTCTTGGTTGTGAC
>ERZ1740070.268-NODE-268-length-36780-cov-15.000191_pt1 | contig 36780 bp, 28 predicted proteins | sample MGYA00581734_ERZ1740070 | MGnify/ENA primary metagenome ERZ1740070 (study PRJEB43018, sample SAMN04849744) | marine metagenome | isolation source: floating plastic debris | place: Pacific Ocean | collected 2008-09-01 | study: EMG produced TPA metagenomics... | reverse complement strand
TTAAGTTATGATTTGAGCACATTACGAATGGCTGTGCCGTGCTGTTTCCCTTCTTTGAAGAATTAAAGCGCGTTAACAATTAAAAACTTCGTAGCGGTCCGCCCTTTAGGGCTGAATGCGGTTAGACTAAGGACCTATTCTCACTAGGTTTCCTCAGGTAAGACCTGTAATATCACTGATTATACTATCAAGCTTTTTAACAGACTTATAGAGATGCTCTATTAACACTTTGTCATATCCTAGTAAGCTACCTTGTCTTCTTAAAAGGTCAACAAGTCCTAAAATTGAAGCTACTGGCGCTCTTACCTCGTGAGAGTTCTTAAATGATATGGCTTCTAACCTTCCTACAAAGTCCTCCAGTTGTTCCTGCAGTTCTATTCCATCGGAAATATCCTCTATAATAACGGCGGCCTTGGTTGGAATATTGTTTGCGTCCCGCTCATAAACCTTGTGTGTTGAACGCATCCAAATGAAACTACGATCGGCTTTCTTTAATCGAAACACAGATTCAATAGGCTCGTCTGTTTCACAGGTTTTTACCTTAGCAATTTTCTGTTTAAACTCCGTAAGGTCATCCTCATGAACAAGCATTTCCAATTCCAAATCTTCATCTTGTTCAATGGTTTCTAGCACTTCCATAGAATGACCGGTTAAGGAATCCCCATCCTCGGTAACAGAACTTCTCCAAATCCACTTATTTTGCACCAAATCCCTGGCTCCATAATAGATTGGCGAAATCTGAAGTAACGTACAAAAGAATTTCTTAAAGTCTGGCGCGCTCAATGTACCTGATTATTAATTTGGCGTAGAAAGTAAATATATGGATATTTTTCATTCGTTCATCGCTCAAGGCAAAGAACGAACGACTTTAGTCTTAATCGGCCATAAAAAAAGCCTCTCCCAAGGTTGGGAGAGGCTTTCAACAGATCAATGTAGTTAACTCATTTTAATTTCTTAATAACTGCCTCGAAAGCTTTGGGGTGATTCATCGCTAAGTCAGCTAATACCTTCCTGTTAAGATCGATATTTGATTTTTTGATGTTACCCATAAATTGAGAGTAAGACATACCGTGCATTCTGGCGCCGGCATTAATTCTTTGGATCCAAAGTTTTCTGAAATCTCTCTTCTTAGCTTTTCGGTCACGATAGGCGTAAGTCCAACCTTTTTCGACGGCATTTTTAGCTACCGTCCAAACATTACTTCTTCTTCCCCAGTAACCTTTGGCTACTTTTAGGATTTTTTTTCTTCTAGCCTTTGAGGCTACATGATTTACTGATCTTGGCATTTTTCTTGTTTTTGGTTAATGGCGTCCCGGGATTAGCGAATACTTAAAGCCATTTAACCTGGTGATACATTTAACCTAATCCAATACTTAAATTCTAAGCATTGATTTTATATTGGGTTCATCAGCTTTATGAACCGTAGTCATTTTTGTAAGAGCTCTTTTTTGTTTAGTCTCTTTTTTAGTCAGAATATGGCTTTTGAAAGCGTGCTTTCTCTTAATCTTGCCAGTACCTGTGAGCTTAAACCTTTTTTTTGCTCCTGATTTAGTTTTTACCTTCGGCATTTTATATCTATTTGATCGATCTGTTCTACTTTTTCTTTCCGGGTTTGGGTGATAAATACATGATCATCCGTTTACCCTCTAATTTGGGAAGCTGCTCCACCTTTGCATGCTCTTCAAGCGCTTGAGCAAACTTCAGTAAAAGTATCTCCCCTCTTTCCTTAAATACAATAGTCCTTCCTACGAAGTGAACATAAGCCTTAACTTTTGACCCATCTTCCAGAAAGTTTACCGCATGTTTCAATTTAAAGTTAAAATCATGCTCCTCCGTATTAGGCCCAAAGCGTATTTCCTTTATTACCGTCTTCTGGGCTTTGGCCTTTATTTCTTTCTGCTTCTTTTTCTGTTCGTATTTAAATTTTGAATAATCAATAATTTTGCAAACAGGCGGATCAGCTTTTGGCGAAATTTCTACCAAGTCAAGATTCTGTTCTTTTGCCATTTTTATAGCTTGAATTGTTGGATAAACATCTACCTCTACATTGTCTCCAACCACACGAACTTTCTCGGCCAGTATTTTTTCGTTTACCTTGTAAGGTTCCTCCACACGCCCGCGGAAGCCCCTTCTCTGAAATCGTTGTTTGCTAATTACTACCTCCTTTATTTAGTTTATAAACAGAAAAAAATCCGCCTCAAGCGGATAAGACTGCAAATATCAGCATATATTTTGGATTATCAAAAGACACTGAAAAAAGCAATCGCTGTTATATTTTTATCTCTTCCCGAAATTGTTTGATAAACGCATCTAACTTCAACGATCCAAGGTCGCCTGAACCGTGCTTTCGAACAGAAACCTCACCATTGACCTGCTCTTTTTCACCTAAAATAAGCATATACGGCACCTTCTTAACTTCGGCATCCCTGATCTTCCTTCCTATCTTTTCGTCACGATTATCAATTAACCCGCGAATATCCTGCTCGCTAAGGGTCATAAGCACGCGCTGCGCATAATCTTCGTACTTTTCTGATATCGGTAATACGGCTATCTGATCCGGAGCTAACCACAACGGAAAATTGCCACCACAATGTTCTATAAGAACAGCTACGAATCGTTCCATGGACCCAAAAGGTGCACGATGGATCATTACTGGCCGATGTTTTTGATTATCAGCCCCCGTATATTCCAGTTCGAAGCGTTCAGGAAGTGTGTAGTCCACCTGTATGGTCCCAAGCTGCCAGCTTCTTCCCAAGGCATCCTTAACCATAAAATCAAGTTTCGGACCATAGAATGCCGCTTCTCCTAGCTCAGTAACTGTTTTCAGGGCTCTTTCATCGGCAGCTTCTTGAATTTCACGCTCTGCTCTGTCCCATAGCTCATCAGCACCAATATAATTCTCCCTGTTTTCAGGATCTCGAAGTGAAACCTGTGCGGTATAGTCCTCAAACCCAAGGGCATTAAAAACGTATAGCACAAGATCAATGACGTTAATGAACTCTTCTTTCACCTGATCTGGCCGGCAGAAGATGTGAGCATCGTCTTGAGTAAAACCACGAACACGTGTTAATCCATGCAGCTCTCCGCTTTGTTCATAGCGATATACGGCGCCAAATTCTGCATAACGAACGGGCATTTCTTTATAAGACCGAGGACGCGACTTGTAAATTTCGCAGTGATGGGGACAATTCATTGGCTTCAGTAGAAACTCTTCACCTTCGTGTGGTGTGGTTATGGGCTGAAATGAATCTGCTCCATATTTTTCATAGTGCCCGGAAGTCACATAAAGCTCTTTACTACCAATATGCGGAGTAACTACAGGATCATATCCTGCTTTTATCTGTGCTCTACGCATGAAATTCTCTAAGCGCTCCCTAAGTATTGTACCTTTGGGAAGCCATAGCGGTAGGCCCATCCCTACTTTCTCAGAAAATGTAAAAAGGTCCAATTCTTTTCCCAGCTTTCTATGATCTCTCTTTTTTGCTTCTTCCAAGCGCTCAAGGTGTTCGGTTAATTCTTTCTGCTTTGGAAATGACACGCCGTAAACCCGAGTCAGCTGCTTTCTTTTTTCATCACCGCGCCAATACGCCCCAGCGACATTCAATAACTTTATAGCCTTGATAAGGCCGGTATGGGGAATATGCGGTCCACGACAAAGGTCAGTAAAGTTACCCTGCTTGTATAAGGTGATGCTACCGTCATCTAAATCCTGAATTAGCTCTAATTTATATTTATCACCTTTTTCTTCAAAATAAGAAATAGCATCCTGCTTAGATATCTTTGATCGAATGTATACATTTTTCTGACGAGCGAGTTCAAGCATCTTTTTTTCGACCTGAGCCAGGTCATCCCCACCAAATTCACGATCACCCAGGTCAATGTCATAGTAAAAACCATTATCAATAGCCGGGCCAATGCCGAATTTGGTTCCAGGATACAACGTCTCTAAAGCTTCGGCCAAGAGGTGAGCCGAAGAGTGCCAAAAGGTAGCTTTACCATCTTCATCATTCCAGGTTAATAACTGGACAACCGAATCCTCAAAAATGGGACGATTCGAATCCCAAACTTCGCCATTAACTTTAGCTGATAATACGTTTCGCGCCAAACCCTCACTAATACTCATAGCAATGTCATGGCTGGTTACTCCCTTATTATATTCCCTTATTGATCCGTCAGGAAGTGTTATTTTTATCATGTACAATTCAATTCACAAGTTCTCTTCTATTCAATACCGGCGGAGGGCTGTTCCTGATGGAATCCAACGTCGTCCGCTTCCTGGCAGTTCGCTGCAAATATGCCATTTTTCCTTTTAAAGCAGCCAGTTCGCTCTGCGCGATATTATTGGTAGAGTCTTGCAACAGAATTGATTCATAAACAGCTCTTGATTTTACATAATCCCTGTTTTTGTCCAATGCTCGAGCGTTTAATAGTAAGACACTCGTATTGTTTTTGTTTTTAAGTTTCTCAAGGTAAAACAGTGTGGAGTCATAGTTGCCACTTAGATATTCAAGCCTAGCCAGTTCGGTTATAATCTGATCAGAGCTATCTCGTTGAAAAACAATCTTGATCAACATTTTGGCAGTATCCATTGACTCTCGATTTTTTAATAAATCCACTTTCTCCAAAATAAAAGAAGCCCTTGAATGGTCTGAGGCCATCAACTCATCTAAAATTGTCTCCGCCTTAACAAGTTCACCTCTTCCTAAATGGATCTGTTTGATTCCATAAAGCGCCTTTTCATTAGTTTTATTAATATTTATAGCTGTGTTAAACTGTGAGAAGGCGGCCGCACTATCATTCAGTGCAAGCAAAGTCTCTCCAGCAAGTATATGGGCTTCATCGCCATCATCTAATTTGAGTAAACGATTTACCACTTCTCGTGACTCCGAAGGTTGATCAAGCGCTAAATAACTTCTGGATAAGAGCTTGTAAAGTTCATGACTTTTATTGCCCAAGGTCTCCGCCTGGTTAAAGGACCTAACGGATTCGTCGTACTTCCCAAGTTGAGCGGTAATTTTACCCCTGAGAAAAAAATAATCATTATTGGTAAAGTCTATTTTAAGCGCCTTATCGATGGTTAACAACGCGGCTTCCCAGTCCTTTTGCTTAATCTGAATTTGTGCTTTTTGATATAGTGCATTATTATTATCCGGATCTACCCGTAGTACGTCGTTCAAATATTCCAATACTTCGTGGGGGTTGGTCTGGTCTTCTTCCAAAAAGGGATGATCCGACCGGGGAACGCAATTAAAAAGAACCAGGACGCTCAAAAGCACTCCTAATCTTGAAGAAAAACTTGAAATAACAGAAAATGAAGTTTTATTAAACATGGTATACAAAGTTATTGAGAATAGCATTGGCATGTTTATATTGTAGGGATGTTTTGCAATTGTTAGAATATCGTTGTGGAGATCAACTCTCTCCAAGAATCTATTTTACAGTGCAGACACGGGTATTGGACAAGGAGGAACTAACTCTATTTTTTATGCTGGAAATGACTTTACAGAATAAACTGAAAACTCACCTTAACCCCAAACTTGTCTACATCAGGACGGTCGAGATAGGTCAAGCGATGTAGGAAGTCTACGCGAATGATCTTAAAGATGTTTTCAATACCGTACCCCACCTCCACATATGGATCGCTGGAAAGCACGCCAATTGGATCTTCCGTTTGCACGATAATATCCTGGTTATCCTGAGAAAGATCTCCATATAAAATATTAGCTGTAGCTAATAATCGCCACTTCAGTTTTTTCATTAGCGGAATTCGGTTAAGAATAAACCCCTGGAAGTAGTGGTAATACTGTACTTGTGCATAAGTATCACTTACAAACTCTCCAAAATTCATTAGGTTAAATGCGGCGGTAGTATAAAAGGTGGATTCATTACCAATATGTGCTCTCAGTATTGGATATGGCACCGTTTCAAATACATGACCTGCGGTAAGTGAGACATTTGAGGTGCCAAAAAAACCCATCTTAATATCTTTTTCCGCATTGAACGTGATCTTATTATAGTCAAAATCGCCCCCAAGTACGTTTCTTAAACCCCTGGTATAACGTACTGTAAAAATTGGCCATTTTAAGGTGCCCAGGCTTATACGTTGGTTATCATTTTGAACAAATATCTCATCCCGAGCGTATCGTGCTTCCACAGTCGCTTCAGTAGTCGTAAAGTCCGTTAGCACGGGTGTATCACTTCCCGGATTAGGGGTGTAGGCAAACCCATAGGCAGGTTCAAAATCGAAGTGTCGCATACTTATCTCTTGGGTAAAGCCTCGAAACAGTTCCCTTCTTGCTGTAAATTTTGCCTGGTGGTAATAGTACGGTCGTGTTAAATCGCCAAATCTAGTAGCCGCCAAGAACACACTGTTCCCAATCAAATCTTCACGGGTAAGACCTACCTGATCAAGGTCATAAGTATAGGAAGCAGTTAATGTCGTCCAGCGCTTTCTATCGGGAATGTGTGTAATAAAGCCATTATACTTCCATTTTTCATCCTTAAAGCCGTAAGCTACACGGCCTCCGATTATCCACTTATCACTGAAATCAATATTGGTTCTAAAACCAGCCTGCAAGCGATTCCCTTCTATATTATTATTCGCATAAGCTGATAAATAAGGTCCAAAATCAAATTTACCAACGGTCTTGTAACCATTTACGATGACTTTAAATATTTCAGTGTAGGTTTTGACAACAGGAATGTTTCTGAGCGTATCTATCATTTGATAAACGCTAAGTTCCGTCGGACTTAATGGCTCATGGCGATGACTATTCCAGTAGGTATCATCGCTGCCAATTTTAAAATCTTCGGCCACCTCAATCGGGCGCATGTAGAATTTCTGATCTTTAGGCTGGTTTACCACTACATTCTTATTGGAGGTATAAAACTTAGCTAATACCCCGGCCATATTATCCGCCACTTCTCCAATATCTATTAAGATCCTATTTTTTGACGGTATCCAAGGACCGGCACTACTTGGCTCTAACTCTTGCTGTATTTTTATCTTCTCAACAAAGTTCAAGTTAGCAGTAGCAGTCACCGTGGCGTCAATCTGACGCAATGCATATTCCTTTTTGGTCACCCACATCGTACCTTTAAACGCTAAGTCCTGTTCACTACGGGGAAAGAAGTCTAACCTGTAACAGTAATGACCGTCAACTTCCGCGCTATCCGTCAAGTCATAATCATAATAGAGCTTCCAGCCATCCGCTATAGGGGATATAAATTCTTTACCTACTATATTCAACCAGTTTTGATAAAAGTTATATTCCTGAAATGATGATCCGATAAATTGCGAAACTACAGTACCGTCATCAATTCCCACTCCCGTCACCTTTGATTTTAAGATTCGCTCATGCTGAAGTTTAGGATTATTTCGGAAATGATACTCCGATAACGATTCAGAAATAAAAATGGGTAAAATTGGTCTTCCGTCCTCACCAGCGATCCGCTCCACACTATCTAGTACTTGTGTTATTTTCTTTACCAATTTCTTTTTTCTAAAGCGATCGGTAATGTTATCTACATCAACTTCAATTTTAGTATATGTCTCGTACTGATAGGCTTCCAGCGACTTTTTGTTGTTCCGTTTCTTGTTGTCTACTACCTTCCTCAATATTTCAAAAGCTGGGTTCTCTCCGGCTACAAATATTACCTCATCCAGGCTAATTACATTCTCAACTAATTGGAAGTTTATTACCTGTTTACTTCCTTTTTTCACAACCTTGGAACGTGTTATGTAACCAACATAACTGGCTGTTACAGAATCGGTTGGATTATCCGACTCAAGTTTAAAGTTCCCATCAAAATCGGTTGTAGTTCCAATGGTAGTACCCTGGAAAATGATATTAGCAAAGGGTACGGGATCACCGCTGCTGGCGTCAGTAACTTCACCAGTAATAATGGTGGACTGCGCGATAATAGTTACCGTAGTGAAGGTTGAAAAGAATAGGAAAAGGAATAATTTCAAAGCGCTGCTACTTATCTCGTTATAAAGTATTAAATATCATAAAAGGGTTTCCTTTTCAGACGCAAATCTTATTACACGATTAAACTAGTTAGAGGTTGGAAAATTCACAACATTTTAAACGCAGATTAGCTCAAATAATTTCCAGATTTCAAAAAATCTTTTTCTAACAGATCGGAGCGGTGAACTATTTTTCGAAACCATAACAGTTTGAGCGCTTCTTTCTCTTTTGCAGATAACATCCATGACGCTTTCGAGTTGAATATTTTCTCTGATAAAATATTCATGCTTAACGCCGCACTTACCGATATATTGAAACTTTCTGTGAAGCCGTACATCGGTACAGTTACAAAATTATCACAATACTCTTTAGCCTGCATGGACAAACCTTCTTTTTCCGTTCCAAAGATCAGGGCTATAGGTTCGGATGTTTCAAGATCATTAATATTAGTAGCGCTCCGATCAGGAACAGTACCTATAAGTTTATATCCTTTTTGTTTAAGATCAGTAAAGCATTTCTTCGAATTGTCAATATGATCGCTGTATGAAATAATATCCACCCATTTAGATGCGCCATGTACCACGCGTGGGTTGACCTTATATTCATGTTTATTCTCAATGACATACAAGTCCTGTACACCAAAGCAATCACAGGAGCGAATAACGGCGCTGGCGTTTTGAGAGTGATAAATATCTTCGAGCACCACGGTAAGATACCGGGTGCGCTTATCCAAAACCTCATCGATGATTTTCTTTTTACCATCAGAAATATACTGCCCTAAGTATTCCAGCAGCGCCTTATTCATTAGAAATCTAACTCTATAGTTTGACCTACGCCAAACGAACCATCACCCTTGTCTTTGTCGTTTTTCTCTTCAAAAGTAGACTTATCTTTGTTGATCCTCTTCTGCGTTTGATTAGAAGATGTAAAATCTTTTTTAACCGATTCTTCAATTTCCGGTAAGGGTTCCGTCAATTCCAACTTTTTACCACCCAAAAACCTTACTTTCTTTATATTGTATGGCAATAGCTTATTGCCGATGGCCCTCCAGCCCTTTATATCGATGACCTCTTCCAGGTTCATTTCATGCTTCAATCGGTCGCGGCTCTTGCCTTTTGTGAACTCTACTTCCACCATAGGCTTATGAAGATTGGTTACCAGTATCAGCTTTGAACCTGCGGATTCACTAATAAAACCGAAACGTTTACCAAGCGTACTGGTTTCTAACTTAAATCGTTTAACGTAAAAGTTTTTGCTTTCACCGTCATAGTGCACGACTGATAGTACAGTTTCAGGATCAAACCTTTGCAGGAACTCAATCTTATTGAACTCATACCGGTTCGTGATCTCATAAGAAGTCATCTCATAAGAACCGTCCTTGTAAACCACCAGAATACGATCCTCACCATTAAAATTGCCTATATGCTTACCGCGGCCGTCCTTATTCAATCGACCTACAGAGTCATCATACCAGATATCAAGCCCACTTAACGTAGAAACCCCCTCTGATTTTAACTCTATTTTCCTCACCGGGTAACGGGTTAAAATATTACCCCCGGCTCCTCTGCCTTTAATATCCAGGTCTGCGAAGTCAAAGTCAAGGACCTTTTTACGGGCCTTGGCGCCTGAGGTTAATTTAACAGTTATGGATTCTGCTTCTCCGTTTGGATTAGCCGAAAAATAATACACTTTGGACCCTTTTGCCCCTTTGGTGAGGTCATATTCCTTATCGCGTGTAATGGCGGTCACATTAAAGCGCTTTGCCATAGACCGACCGGATTTCGCATCCACATAAACCAGGTTATAGGTCATGCGGTCGTCTCCTTTCTTCCAGACACCTGCATAAAGAATGTCCTTACCCATAAATACTTTTTCAGAAATCCGCGAAACCATCATTTTACCGTCCTTTCTAATAGCTATGATATCGTCAATATCTGAGCATTCAGTTACGAATTCGTCCTTTCTCAGCCCATAGCCTACAAAGCCATCAGCTCTGTTTACAAAAAGCCGTTGGTTATTGGCGGCAACGATTGTAGTATCAATGCTATCGAATGAAGTTATTTCTGTCTTTCGCTCTTTTCCGTTGCCATATTTCTCCCTAAGTTTAGTAAAGTAGTTAATGGCGAACTCAGTAATGTGTTCAAGGCTATATTCAGTCTCTTTTAAGTCTTCCTCTAACTTCTTTAACAGTTCGTCCGCCTTAAAAGAGTCAAATCGCGAAATACGTTTGATCTTGATCTCCGTAAGCCGAACAATGTCATCCTGAGTAATCTCCCTGTAAAACTGACGTTTGTATGAGTCAAGGCCTTTGTCGATGGTTTCGATTACCGTTTCCCATGTTTCACACTCTTCAATATCGCGGTAAATACGGTTTTCAATGAAGATTTTCTCCAATGAAGAAAAGAGGATTTTCTCCATTAGGTCATGCTTCCTTATCTCGAGCTCTCTGGTGAGAAGGGCCACTGTCTGCTCCGTGTTGATCTTTAAGATCTCGTTGACAGAAATGAAATGAGGTTTATCGTCGATGATAACGCAGGAGTTGGGTGAAATGCTGGTTTCGCAATCCGTAAAGGCGTACAAAGCATCAATGGTTATATCAGGAGATTGCCCAGGAGCCAGTGAGATCAGGATCTCAACTTCCTTAGCCGTATTATCTATTACTTGCTTGATTTTTATCTTACCCTTGTCATTCGCCTTTATAATGGAATCAATAAGGCTGGAGGTAGTGGTAGCAAAAGGTATATCGCGAATAACCAATGTTTTCTTATCGTACTCCTCAATTTTGGCTCGTACCTTGATCTTACCCCCTCGCAAGCCCTGATTATATTCAGAAAAATCAGCCATGCCTCCTGTAGGGAAGTCAGGGTAGATCTTAGGTTTCTTTCCTTTGAGTACATCAATTGACGCCTTGATCAACTCGATAAAGTTGTGGGGTAAGATCTTTGTTGACAAACCCACGGCAATACCCTCTACACCCTGAGCTATAAGTAACGGAAACTTGACTGGCAGGGTAACCGGCTCTTTTTTTCGACCATCATAGGAAAGCTGCCATTCTGTAGTTTGAGGATTGTACACTACATCAAGAGCGAACTTAGAAAGTCTAGCCTCAATATATCTCGGTGCAGCAGCACTGTCTCCTGTTCGAATATCACCCCAGTTTCCCTGGGTATCTATCAGTAGATCCTTTTGACCAATGTTGACGATGGCATCACCAATCGACGCATCACCGTGCGGGTGATACTGCATGGTACTTCCAATGACATTGGCTACCTTATTGAAACGGCCGTCATCCATTTCTTTCAAAGAGTGCATGATCCTTCTCTGGACAGGTTTAAAACCATCTTCAACAGCTGGAACCGCTCTTTCAAGAATTACATAAGATGCATAATCTAAAAACCAGTTTTCATACATTCCACTTACCGGAATGACATCGTGAATCGTATCTTCGTTTTTGTGCAATTGACCTTTGTTCTTTTCTTTTTCCGACATTTACATCATTAAGTTAAAATAAATCTGACTAAGACAATTTCCAAAACTACTTTTAGCACGTTATCTGCAATAACAAAGTCGTTTACCCTTTATTATCACCTTAGACTAGCTTAACTATTTTAATTGTTGCAAATAACATTAACTGATTGTGGCAAACCAATAGTTGATGTAAAACCATTGGAGCTTTACAATAGGATTATCAATATGATTTTAATTTAGCCAGTCTGTAACAAATGCATTTTTAGGACATACGTACGTACAGCTTACCTCTTTTATTTACCGTTGCCAGAAAAAGAATACTATTTGTAATAAATGATGTTTTATTTCCACTAACCAAACAATTAAAATCAAATAAAATAATCATGAAAAAAATATTGACTGCATTGATAATGGTAGGCGCTGGTATGGCTTCTGCGCAAACGGCCAATGAGATAATCAAAAATTACTTTGAGGCCACTGGGGGATATGAAGAATGGAGTAAGTTGGAAAGTGTAAAAATGACGGCAAAAGTAAACCAGCAAGGTCTTGAAATTCCATTAGAAATTGTTCAGCTCAAAGACGGAAGACAGAGCACTAGTTTTGTGGTTCAAGGACAGAAAATGTATCAGGGAGTATTTGATGGTGAAACTGTTTGGAATACTAACTTTATGACGATGAAGCCGGAGAAAGCCGATGATGAAACTACGGCTAATATGAAATTGAATTCTAATGATTTCCCTATGGATCTATATGATTTTGACAAAAAAGGTTATACGGCTGAATTATTAGGATCGGAAACTATTGAAGGCACTGACACTCACAAAATCAAATTGACTAAAGAGCCAATTACTGTTGATGGTGAAAAGATTGACGACGTGATTTACTATTTCTTCGACAAAGATAGTGGCGCTATTTTAATGGCTGAACAAGAAGTGAAAATGGGGCCTCAAAAAGGGACAATAAGCCAAACTGTTTTTAGCGATTATGATGAGGTGAATGGTCTTTACTTTCCTTTTTCAATGACACAAGGAGTAAAAGGTGGGCAGTCTCAGCCGTTGATGATCGATGCTATAGAAACTAATGTCGAAGTTGACGAAACTATCTTTGCTTTTCCCGAATGATTAAAATTCAGTGTAGAGTGGTAGGTTGTTAAAAGCAGACGCTACAACAATACTGCTGGTGGGTAACTAAACCTGCAGAGCGTTGTATAAGCTCAACAGAGAAAACCAATATTATCATAAAATAGAAGCTGGCTCTTCAAGAGAGTTACTATTTATCTAATTACATCAATATGAAATACACATTACTAAACGCATTTGCGTTGTTGCTTATATTTCAGGTACAAGCGCAGACCGACATTGCATTGAGCGGTAAAGAACTATTTGGCGATTTGAAAGCACGCCAAATAGGTCCGGCTATAATGAGTGGCAGGATCACGGACCTTGAAGCCCATCCAGAAAATTCAAGAGTTATTTATGCTGGCACAGCTGGCGGCGGAGTGTGGAAATCTTCCAATGGTGGCGCGTCTTTTACACCAATATTTGATGATCATGCCCAGTCTATAGGAACGGTTGCAGTCGACCCAAGCGACCCTGATAAAACAATTTGGGTAGGCACTGGAGAAGTATGGACAAGGAATAGCGTATCGGCAGGTGACGGCCTCTTTAAATCTGCGGATGGAGGAGTGAATTGGCAATCTATTGAAGGATTTGAAAAGTCCGAGCGGATCAGCGCTATAGAAATTAACCCCAGCAACTCTAATGAAGTGTATGTTGCCGTGTTAGGGGCGCTGTGGGGTGATAGTGATGTTCGTGGCGTATATAAAACCACAGATGGAGGAACAAAATGGGAAAATATACTATATATTGACAATAAAACCGGGTGCAGTGATATAATAATGGATCCCTCCGATCCCAATATTCTGTATGCTTCTATGTGGGAATTCAGAAGAACCGGGTGGTCATTTAATTCTGGAGGGAAGAATAGCGCCTTATACAAATCTACCGATGGAGGAAAATCATGGAATAAAATCCACAATGGTTTCCCGGAGGGAAAACTTGGTCGCATAGCCGTTGCAGTTGCTCCTTCTAATAGTAAGATCATGTATGCAGTTATTGAATCTGAAAAAGATGAAGATAAGGGATTGTACAGGTCAGATGACGCCGGGGCAAATTGGATTCACTTAAATAATGATTTTGGCTTGGTTGTCAGACCCTTCTATTTCTCCAGAATCGTTGTCGATCCGAGGGATCCGGACGTAGTGGTCAAAGGAGGCCTATTCGGTTCATTAAGTAGAGATGGTGGTAAAACCTTCAAGAACCTGGGAAATATGCATCCAGACATTCATGATGTACTTTTTGACGTTAAGGACTCTGATCGCATGTATTCTGCGACGGATGGAGGCGTATATCGTTCCTGGGACGGTGGAACCACTTTTGAAATTGTAGCTAATATTCCCGTATCACAGTTTTACCATATAAGTATTGATGATAATGAACCTTATCGAATATACGGTGGGCTTCAAGACAACGGATCTTGGTACGGCCCCTCCAAATCACCCGGAGGAATAGAAGGTAGAGATTGGAATGTCGTAGGATTTGGAGATGGGTTTCGAGTTTTAAAGCACCCTTCAAAGGAGTTGATTTACACGGAAATGCAAGGCGCTCAAAATGTATGGAGAATAGATCTGAAAACAAGTAGAACTAAAACCGTACAGCCGCTACCGGTGAAAGGTGATCCAAAATTAAGGTTTAACTGGAATGCACCAATTGCAATCAGCAAACATCAACCCGATAGATTTTACATTGGCAGTCAGTTCCTACACAAGTCTGAAGATATGGGTGATACCTGGGAGAAAATATCCCCGGATTTGACTACCAATGATCCTAAAAAGCAAAATCAGGAAGATTCAGGCGGATTATCTAAGGACAATTCAGGCGCTGAAAATCACACCACAATTTTCACAATTGTGGAGTCACCCATTGATCAGAATGTAATATGGGTAGGTACTGATGACGGCAATGTTCAAGTAACACAAAATGGTGGCAAGTCATGGGTAAATACGGTAAGCAATGTACAAGGGCTTCCAAAAAACACCTGGTGTTATCATATAGAAGCCAGTATACATGATAAAGGTACCGCCTATGCTGTATTCGATGGTCATACCATGGGTGATATGAACCCTTATGTTTATAAAACGTCCGATTATGGACAGACCTGGACTTCTTTAGTCACTGATGATATCAAAGGTTTTGCCAGGAATATACAAGAAGACTATGTCCAACCTGATCTGTTGTACCTGGGCACCGAGCTCGGATTATTCATTACAATCGACGGTGGCAAAAATTGGAATCGGTTCACCAATAATATGCCTGCGACAGCGGTCCACTTCATTGATTTGAGTGAAAAAACCAACGATTTGGTTTTAGGAACACATGGGCGGGGAATAATAATTATCGATGATATTAGTCCCTTAAGGCAAATCAATCAACTTGTGCTTCAAGAGGATCTACACTTTTTTGAAACCAAGCCTACTATCATTTCTGAAGAAACCAGTTTTGGGAATACCGCTACTGAAATGGAGTTCATAGGTCCTAATCCTGATACAGACGCTAAAATTATCTACTATCTAAAAAAGCGGCACACATTTGGTAAAATGAAAATGGATATATTTGATGCAGATGGCAATCACATGATTGAGCTTACGCCAAGTAAATCAAAAGGAATAAATGTGGTTTCTTGGAATTACAGGATCAAACAACCTAAAATAGCCAAGGGTAAGTCCCTGGCTTTCGGAGGTTTCACATCTCCAAGAGTACCTGCAGGCAAATACAAAGTAGTGCTAACCAAAGGAAAGGCAAAGTATGATACTACCTTAGAGCTTATCAATGACCCTAAGTCTCCATTAACAGATGAAGAGCGGATAGCCCTTCACAAAACCACAATGGAGTTATATGATATGTCTGAGCAACTGGCATATTTAGTCTATCGTATCGATGAAACAATACTTACCGCAGAAAAAGTGGTTAAATCCGGTAAAACAGGACAGAAGGTAGCACAGCCTATCTTAGATGATCTTAATAAACTCAAGGAAACTCTCGTAATTACTACTGGAGACAATTATGTAGGCAGCGCGGACCCACAATTAAGGGAAAAAATCTCTGACCTATTTAGTAAAATTGCCAGTGGTTTTGAATCTCCTTCAGCATCTGAATTAGCAAATTATAGCCTGTTAAAATCTCAGTTTGACATCGCCATTCAAGAGTATGAAAAGATTGAGCAGAAAAAGGCGCCAAAAATGAATAAAGTAATAAATGAGTTAAAAATAGAACCGGTCGTAGTCAAGACGTTTGATGAGTTCGTCAACAACTAACTACTTTTCCGTCTATTCCATATAATGTTGAGGCTGTCCTTCTGGGTGGCCTCGATTTTTTTCTTAATGGAATCCACCGTATTGAATACGGATTATAAATGGTTCGAAACTGGGTTTTCTAAACTTAGATTATTAAGCTATTTCTTCAACTAAATCCTTCTCTATGCGTAGGTTTTCCACAATAAAGCCCTGACGGTCAGGTGTGTTCTTACCCATGTAAAAAGTAAGCAATTGGTTAATGGTGGTTTCCTTTCTTAAAATAATAGGCTCTAGCCTGATATCTTCTCCAATAAAATTTCCGAATTCGTCCGGAGAGATCTCGCCTAAACCCTTGAAGCGTGTAATCTCTGGCTTTGCTCCTAACTTTCTTATGGCGCCTCTACGCTCCTCCTCCGAATAACAATAAATGGTTTCCTTCTTATTTCTAACTCTAAAAAGCGGTGTTTCCAGGATAAATACGTGACCATGTTTCACTAGGTCAGGAAAGAATTGTAAAAAGAACGTCAAAAGTAGCAGTCGAATGTGCATACCATCCACATCGGCATCAGTAGCTATAATAATCTTACGATAGCGCAACCCCTCTATCCCATCCTCAATGTTCAACGCATGCTGTAACAAGTTAAACTCCTCATTTTCATAGACCACTTTCTTGGTCAGGTTAAAACAGTTTAGCGGCTTACCCCTCAAACTAAATACGGCCTGGGTCTGAACATCTCGTGATTTTGTAATGGACCCACTGGCTGAGTCCCCCTCAGTGATAAAGATCATAGTATCATCTCTACGATCGCCTTTATTGTCGTTATAATGAATACGGCAGTCGCGGAGCTTCTTATTGTGGAGATTCGCTTTCTTAGCACGTTCATTTGCAAGCTTTTTAATACCCGCTATTTCTTTACGCTCCCTTTCCGACTGTAAAATTCGCTTCAATAGGGCATTCGCAGTATCTGAGTTTCTATGGAGATAGTTATCGAACTCTTTCTTTACGAAATCATTTACGAATGTGCGCATGGTTGGACCGTCAGGCGCTACATTTTGTGAGCCCAATTTGGTCTTGGTTTGAGATTCAAAAACAGGTTCTTGTACCCGCACGGCTATAGCGCCTACAATGCTGCTACGAACGTCTGCAGCATCAAAATCCTTTTTGTAAAAGTCTCGCACCGTTTTTACAATAGCTTCTCTAAATGCTGCCAGATGAGTTCCTCCCTGCGTGGTATATTGCCCATTTACAAATGAATAGTATTCCTCACCATATTGGTTGCAATGGCTCAAAGCAATCTCAATATCGTTACCCTTCAAATGAGCGATCGGATAGCGAAGTGTTTCGAGATCAGCTTTCCGTTCCAGAAGGTCTTTAAGTCCATTCTCAGAATGGAATTTCTGCCCATTGAAATTGATGGTAAGCCCTGCATTTAAAAAGGCATAGTTCCAAAGCAAATCATTTAGATACTCCGGTATGAAATGGAAGTTCTTAAATACAGTATCGTCAGGCTCAAAGGTTATTAACGTACCATTGCGACCACTTGATTTTGTAACTTTAGCATCATTGGTCACTTCACCCCGCTCGAACTCAGCGAGTTTTGTTTCACCATCTCTGAAAGATTGTACCCTAAAATAATTGGAAAGGGCATTAACCGCTTTGGTACCTACCCCATTTAGTCCAACCGATTTTTGGAAAGCTCCGGAATCGTATTTCCCTCCTGTGTTGATCTTTGATACACAGTCTACCACTTTTCCAAGCGGTATGCCTCTTCCATAATCCCTTACCTCAACCCGGTGATCAGTAATCTTGATATCGATGGTTTTACCGTAGCCCATCATATGTTCATCGATACAGTTGTCAATAATTTCCTTTACCAGCACATAAATACCATCATCCTGGGCCGACCCATCTCCAAGCTTACCGATGTACATACCCGGTCGTAACCGAATATGCTCCTTCCAGTCTAACGACTTAATACTGTCCTCGGTATAAGCTACATTTTCCAATGCCATAAACTCAATTCTATTTTTGCTCGAAACAGTAACGAATAAACGCTAAAATTAATAGTATTTCAAGGGTTTTAAAGAATGAAATTGAAGGCTGCATTCGACGAAGAAATCTAATGAAACCACTTAATTATCAGACTATTAACCACTTACAATTGATAAGCTAAATTATTGGTTTGAGCTCTTTACCTGCTTAACGATCAGGATCGGCAGGGCCAACAGCCAGACAATAACAATAGCTAATGCAACAAAGACAAGTAGTCCAAAATTATTAAAGGCCAGTCGCTCTCCACTATTCGTCAAAAAGATGAAATGAACCATGATAATGTACAAAAGATTTAAGGTGCCTGCAAAGCTTATAAACCAATTGACGAGCAAAGTTTGGATCACTTCATTTTTGTACTTTATGTTTTTTGAAAGTGCGTAAAACACAAAGTTCTGTACTGACAGAATTGCTAATGCCACATAAAAAAAAACCTCCTTATTGGAAAACAGCTTGTTGGTATCTGATAAATATATCTGAGCCTCCTGGGAGAGGCCGGCATAAACATATAAGAGACTGGCTAACCCACCGAATAAAGTAAAAAACCAAAAAACCTTAATAAACCTTCCAATCATGCTCTTCAAAAAATAACGCGTGAAGTTATCACTTTCTTGGTAAACAAAGCTTGATTCCGTTGGTTTGTGAAACAGTGAAAATGTTAAAAAACTCTTCTACAATAGTTGTATTTCTTACGGCGCTGATATTCTCTTGTAGTTCAAAATCAAAACTACAGGATTTCGACCATGAAACCTGGATTTCAGACCCCGCGGGATGTGATGGTAAACGCCTCGGACTCAAGGCTTCGCTTGAAAACAATTTGGAGGCATTAAAAACCTTAAATCAAAACGAGGTCAAAGATCTCCTGGGGAAACCTGATAAAAACGAGTTGTATAAAAGGAGTCAGAAGTTCTTTGTCTATCAAATAGGACCTGGGAAAGAATGTGGCCAAGAGCCAACGACACCATCTCCTTATCTAAGTATCCGATTTAATGCCATGGGGCTTGCGAAAGAAGTACTTATCTATAACCAATAAGATTACTTACCACTTCCTGCTCCTTCTACGCGCATGTCCATAAAGACAGAATCAGCATTTGCTGAAAGATAAAAGTGATATGTATTCCCAATATTAGGATCTTCTTTGAAATGCTCAAAAGCAGCAACCAACAGCTGGTCTTGATAAACCAAGAATCGAGCAAAACCTTGTGGCTCAAAAGAGTTGATCGCTTCTCTATTTTGATAAATCATCACTGTATCCTCGCTTCCTTCATTGATCATCCTGATTATAAGATTATCTTTAATGAAACTACCTTGCGTAGTTACAACTACTTCGTTTGGAAAAAGCCCTTTAACAATACTAATCCGAAAAACATAGATTAAAAGATAGAGTCCCAGACAAATGATGGTCAGGTATAAGATCAGCCGACCAAGTTCAAACTGTTTCAATACCTTTCTCATCAAGTTTTATTAGTTCTTTCTTTAAAAGGCCTCCAACTGCTTTTTTAAATGCTTTTTTACTGAGCTTAAAGAAATATTTAATTTCTTCGGGGCTCGACTTATCATGATAAGGAAGTTTGTTATTATTCAATCTCAATAAGTCTAAAATCACCTCCATATCTGCATCAATAGCCTGCTTTCCTGCCGCTTTTAGTGATAAGTCCACCTTACCGTCTTCCCGAACTCTTTTAACGTAAGCCTTGCGTTGGTCTCCTATAGTCACATTATCATATACTTCATTCGCGTAAATAAGACCACTGTATTTTTGATTTACAACGGTCTTATACCCTAAATCACTTTGAGCATAGATTAGGGCTTCAACCTCCTGCCCCTCTTTCAGGTCCACCTTATCTTTTTTAAGAAAGCCCGTAATTTTTCCTGTGCCAATAAGGCGGTCGGTCTTATAATCCAGACAAATACGGACAATATGCCGCTCTCCTATATTGAAGAGCTGTGGCTGTTCCTTTTTTGGAACAAATAGGTCCTTGATCAGGCCCCAATGCATGAAAGCGCCATGTGGCGTTTTATCCACCACTTCCAGGCTAACAATGTCGCCAACCTCACCTAACGCATCTTCGGTAGTTGCGATTAAGCGATCTTCCGTGTCTTTATATACAAATACCCTTATTCGAGTACCAATTTCCGTTCCCTCAGCAATGTATTTTTGAGGCAACAAAATATCTCCTAAGTCGGAATTTAAATACATTCCAAAGTCGACCTCTCGAGCCACTTCCAACTCATAATATCTGCCTATTTCCAAATTCTAAGATTTTTAGAGCGGCAAAGTTAAAAATTTAAAACCGGAGCGCATATGAAGCGCCGGATTTGATGCAGAATTAATGTTTCCTAATATATTTGCAATCGTTTGAATTAATCCAAAAAGTACATGAGCAAAGAGAATATTTCAGTTATAGGTTCAGGCACAATGGGCAATGGTATTGCTCATGTTTTTGCACAGCACGGTCATAAGGTTTCACTTATAGACATATCTGTTGAAGCTCTAGAAAAGGCTCAGGCCACAATCTCAAAAAACCTGGACCGGCAAGTAACCAAAGGTCTCATTTCGGAAGAAGTCAAAAGCTCTACAGTGAATAACATTAAAACTTATACCTCTATTTCCGGTGGTGTGAAAAGTGCGGACCTGGTGGTGGAAGCGGCAACAGAGAATGTTGATCTTAAACTGAAAATATTTAAAGAACTAGATACCGAATGTGAAACTTCTACTATTCTGGCAACTAACACCTCCTCTATTTCCATCACTAAAATTGCTGCCGTAACAGGTAGGCCAGATAAGGTCATAGGCATGCATTTTATGAATCCCGTACCGGTAATGAAACTGGTTGAAGTGATTCGTGGGTACAACACAAGTGATGAAGTAACCAAAACAGTCATGGACCTTTCAGAAGGCTTAGGCAAAGTACCTGTTGAAGTAAATGATTATCCTGGATTTGTGGCAAATCGCATTCTAATGCCCATGATAAATGAGGCAATATACTCACTCTACGAAGGCGTGGCAGGTGTTTCAGAAATCGATACTGTCATGAAGTTGGGAATGGCCCATCCTATGGGGCCCTTACAGCTGGCAGATTTCATTGGTCTGGATGTGTGCCTGTCAATTATGAATGTTTTGCACGATGGTTTTGGGAACCCTAAATATGCTCCCTGTCCGTTATTGGTGAATATGGTAACAGCCGGGCATAAAGGAGTTAAATCAGGAAGCGGTTTTTACAGCTGGGGACATGGCGCCAAAGAATTGATAGTGGCTAATCAATTCAATTAAAACCCTATATCCTTCCATGAAACTCACCATTTAGCAACAGATCACCATTTTCAGCAACTTCAATAGCTATTTTGGAAATGGGCTCCTTAGTCTTGTTGTAAAAGTAGATAGTGTATTGATGTGGAGTCACTCTGTCTTTAACGTCGTCTGAGAAACCCATATCTAAGACATATGAATCCGGGAATTTAAGTTTACGGCTTTTGATAACGCTACCGACATGGTTTTCTACTTTGTACCTGAAATAAGTGGCATCAAATGAAGAAAATTCAAACCTTAATTTCAGGTATGGAAGAACCTGTGAGCCTCTTACAGACCTATTTTCAGCAAGATAAACCTTTTCGCTGTCAGGAGGAGGTCTGGTCTTAAAGGTATAGTCAAGCTCAAATCTAAAATTATCCCTAGGCTCATAAGGGACATCTTCCTGGACACTTGCCTGAGCTTCAAACAAGAAAAGAACCAATAGTAAAAAAATATTGCTGAGATTATATGTTGCCATACCCGGTTAGATACTAAAAATCCCTATTGAGATTAGGTCATTGTGACCTGATTGATTCAAATTACGTTAAATTTAAGTCTCGAACATCATTTAATTGGATGAATCACTAGTGGAAGCAAGGATTTATAATCACTCCGAATGGATAAGAGATATTAATCATGAAACTTTAAAAGAGAGTTTCAGGGAAATACTACTAAAATCCGGCTTTGGATTATTGAGCCAAATGGAGCACCATTTCGAACCCCAGGGCTATACCTGTATTTGGTTACTGGCTGAGAGCCATTTCGCTATCCACACCTTTCCTGAAGAAAGTACTACGTACATTGAACTTAGCAGCTGCAACAAGGAAATGTATGATCAATTTTTGATTCATCTAGAAGCTTACAAGGAAAATGAACAAGCCCTTCGCTATTAATACAAAACGAAGAATACTCAGTACTATTAACAAGGCCGAGGAGCAGGACAAGCTCAGTCGAGGTTTTGATATTTTCATCATGGTACTGATTGTACTCAACGTTTTTGCCGTCATTGTTGAAACGGTTAAACCGATTTACACTAAGTATTACCTCCTATTCTACTATTTCGAACTCTTTACCATCATAGTCTTTTCAATAGAATATTTGATACGCATATGGGCATGTACACTGATAGAAAAGTACAGCCATCCTGTCTGGGGCCGGATAAAATACATGCTGTCCATCGAAGCTATTATTGATCTGCTTGCTATCTTACCTTTTTACCTACCGCTCGTTGTTGCCCTAGACGCGCGGTTCTTAAGAATATTGAGGTTATTTAGATTGCTCAGGGTGTTTAAACTAGGCCGCTATTCTGTTGCCTTTCAGCTGATAATAAATGTTTTGAGGAAAAGGAAGGAGGAATTGTTCATTACACTCACACTATTGGTGGTCATGTTAATACTGGCAGCCAGCCTGATGTATTACATAGAGCATGAGGCCCAGCCTGAGGTGTTCACCAGTATTCCTGCTACTATGTGGTGGGCTATTGCCACGTTGACCACCGTAGGCTACGGAGATGTTTATCCAGTTACCAGCCTCGGAAAACTCCTTGGCTCATTCATCGCTATTTTGGGCATTGGTATTTTTGCGCTTCCAACAGGTATCATCGCTACCAGCTTTGAACGCGAACTGGCGGAGCGCGAGAAAAACAAAAAGGCAGCGCGACAACATGACCAAAAACAGTTATAAAGCTCAAAATCTGATCAGCTATGCTATGGCTTTATTTCTTGGAGGCATTCTGGGGGAAGCCTCGGCCTTCATAGCCTATTATTTCGGCAAATACTTTAGCGATAGCATTATATTACTTCTCCTTGCTATTGGAAGCTTTTGGGTTGGAAGTCTTTTACACAAAAGATCTAATAGCCTTTTATTGATATTAAACCTATTGATGTTCTTTCAAACCATCGGATCACGCTTTATCTACAAACTTTACCAGCTCACGGAATGGACGGCAACCGCATTGTATGTCGTCATCATTGGACTTTCTTTTCTCAGCGGTTGGCAGCAGACTCTGGAAAAATCAAAAAGGCTGACCTATGTGAGCATTATGGTGGCAAGTCTGGCAGCTTGCGCATTAGGCTTAGAGACTTGGGCGATTTTTACTATCGGTGTTATACTCATTGTGTATTCACAGTTAACCATGAATAAGACCAGGCAGACAACCTTATACCTGTTGATAGCTATGCCTGCTATTACGCTCACTTTGTTTTTTACGCCCCCCCCTACTCTGTTTGAGCGGCAATCCAGGTATTTTGATCCTCTTGTCTTTTCAAGGGAAACACCTTTCCAAATCATAGACATCACCTCCTGGAAGGGTCAGCAGTGGTTTTATTATGATAACATCAATCAGTTTAGTTCCATAGATCATTGGCTCTACTTTGAGCCTATGGCGCATGTAGCCAGCCAAGTAACTAAAAAGAAGGAACGGGTCCTTGTCATTGGCGGTGAGAACGGAATGCTTGTAGACCAACTTCTTAAGTATAAATCCATCAAGTCCATTGATATAGCGCCCATAGACAAAGATCTGTACCAAATGGCGTGCAAGATTAAACATTTCGTACAGTTGAACAATAAGGCATTAGAGAGTGAAAAAATAAATCAACTTGATGCCAATGTATTTAATCATCTCGGCAGTCATAATGGTTCATATGATCTGATTTTTATAGATGTTCCTGATCCCGTTGATATCGAATTAAATCAATACTATACAATAGAATTCTATAACCTTTGTCGTCAGGCATTAACCAACCAGGGCATACTGGTGACCCAGGCCGGAAGTCCGTATTACGCAACAAAGGCTTTCAACTGCATAGATCAAACCGTAAGGGCGGCCGATTTAGTAACGCTTCCATTACACAACCAGGTACTTACATTAGGCGAGTGGGGTTGGATCATTGCATTCAAAAATATTGATAAAGAAACGGTATATTCTCTTATTGAAAACACGGAGTTCGACCAAATAGAAACAAAGTGGCTCGATAAAGAAGCCGTTCGAATGATGATGGCTTTTGGTAAACAACCTGAAGCGTCAGACAGTATAATAAATAGCTTGAAAAAGCCAATAGTCCATTTGTACTACACAACCGGAACCTGGAAGCTGCAATGAGGAATCGGGTTTGGTTGTTTAATAAGAACACTGATATTTGGCTGCTGGGTGCACCCGTATGGGGCTGTTGGCTGACTTGCTTTCTTGTACCTGCTTCATGGCATGAGCAGGAAATTCCGCTTTGGTTTTGGGTGATGATTATTGTGGGCATAGATGTGAGTCACGTTTGGAGCACTATCTTTAGGACCTATCTGGATAAGGACGAATTCAAACGTCATAAAAATTTACTCATTATAGCTCCATTTATTGCTGTGGTAGTATTTTTTACGGCTGCGGCCTTCTCAACCAATACATTCTGGACTATACTGGCCTATTTGGCGCTTTATCATTTTATAAAACAGCAATATGGGTTCATGCGCTTGTATCAAGCCAGGTATGGTAAAATAGATATCAAAAAGCGCCTTAGCGATAAGTTCGTGATCTACCTGGGTATGCTTTACCCCGTTTTCTACTGGCACCTTAATACTCAACGTAAGTTTAGTTGGTTTGTAGATGGTGACTTTTTCAATATTTCAGAGTTCACTAGTGGATTAACGCCCGTACTTCCTTACATCAATACTATTGGTACCATACTATACTTGACCATACTTGCTGCATGGCTACTTCAGGAGATATTTGTTCATAAAAAAAATACGCTCCCCTTTCCGATGGGTAAGGTATTGTGGATAATCACAACCGCCTTCAACTGGTTCTTAGGCATTGTCTATTTCAATTCAGACTTCGCCTTTTCTCTGACCAACGTCGTCGCACATGGAATACCTTATATGGCGTTGATGTTTTTCTATATAGAACGAAAGAAACAAGTTACTCACAAAATACCCGTAGGTAAAATGGGAGTGCCGGTGGCGTTTATGCTCATTATTGTTCTGGCGCTGGCCTTTGGAGAGGAATACTTGTGGGATATGTTCGTCTATCGTGAAAATGAAAATCTGTTTACCCAGGTATTCAACTATCCATTCAGCCAAGTTACCTCTACCCTTGCGACAGCGTTGGCATTAGCTCTACTTTCTATGCCTCAAGTCACGCATTATATTTTGGACGGTTTCATTTGGAAAGCAAATAAGAAAAATCCGTATGTCAAAAAAGCGCTTTTGGAATAAAAGATATATTGTCAACAATCATATCCCCAGGCTTAACCTGGGGTCTTGACTAAATTCGGGATACCGGATCAAGTCCGGCAATCAGATATTAAAAAATGAAAAGAAGGGAATTTGCTAAGTCGTCCGCTCTGGCTACACTGCCGCTATTGCTCAAAGGTTGTAACTGGATAAAGCCAAAGGCCCAGTACCCTGTCCATATCTACTCGGATGCTAAAACAGGTCATTTGGTTTATGAGAATTCTAAGTTTACACAAGTAAATATTAATTCCATCGAGACACTCGTAGTCGGAGGTGGCATTGCCGGCCTGGCTGCAGCCAGTAAACTTCAAGGTACAGATTATCTGCTATGCGAGCTTTCGGAAGAGCTTGGCGGCACTTCCTCAGCCTACCGAAGCGAGGGCCTGCTCTTTTCGCAAGGCGCACACTATGATCTCTCTTATCCTTCAAACTATGGTTCTGAAGTGTTGCAGTTTTTAGAAGAATTAAGCATCATAAAATACCAATCCTGGAACGGCCGATGGAGCTTTACGGATGATCAATACCTCATCGCACATCGTAGAAAAAACCAGTGTTACGATAATGGCGAGTTCCGAAAAGATGTGCTGGCAGAATCTCCTTTAAAAAATGACTTCCTAAACCTGATCAGGACCTATAAAAATGAGATGCTTTTACCTACCAGATTTATTCCTGAGAAGCATAGACACTTGAACGAAATCACTTTCCTGGACTTTTTAAATACACGTCTTGAACTAACCTCAGAATTTATCAAGGGACTCGATTATCATATGAAGGACGACTATGGCAGTGATGCAACTACTGTATCCGCACTTGCTGGCATCCACTACTTTGCCTGTCGCCCTTATTATGATGAAGTAGTAGAGCTTTTTAGTCCACCGGAAGGAAACAATTACTTCATTAAAAAGATGTCCGACAAGCTCAATAATGACCAGGTCTTAACACGACACCTGGTTAAAAAAATAAATGAAACCACTGATGGATTCAAGGTAGAAATTGCAGACATCGCCAATCAGCAAGTGAAAGTGGTTAACACTAAAAAGATCATCTATGCGGGTCAGAAGCATGCCCTGAAATACATTTACCCTCCAGGTTACGAACTCTTCACAGATAATAACATAGCTCCTTGGATGGTAGTAAATGTGGTCATCAAAAACGAACTCGAAAAAATTGGTTATTGGCAAAATGAAATGCTGACAGATGACACTACTTTCCTCGGCTTTGTAGATTCGGATACTCAACACAGTGGATCAGCATACCGTGTTTTGACTGGCTACTACTGCCTGCCTCCCTCCTCTCGAGAAGACCTGATCAATGTCGAAGAGAACAAGGCGACTATTGCCGAAATGACGGCTGATCATATGAGTGACTATTTCAAAGAAGACATCCAGTCATTGATAGAGCGCGTTGACATTAAGGTTATGGGTCATGCCATGCCTATTCCTAAGCCGGGTTATCTATTTAACGACAAGAATTCTTTAAGACAAAACCCTAACATTCGATATGCGGGTGTAGATAATGGACGCCTCCCATTGTTATTTGAGGCGTTGGATTCGGGGTTGCAGGCCACCTTTCATCTGAGAAGTTAAAGTTTAACTTCTCTAGGATTAAAAAGATTTATTGTAGCACTTGTCTGAGTAAGAAGGTTTATTAACTTTATTTGATGTATTACCTGTCTCCCATTTAGTTTTAGTGGCAAATTTGGTTTCGAATATAAGTAAGAATGAATTCTTCTCTACGAGTAATAGCTGGACAACAGTAGTCTACTCAATAATCCTGGTAAGTGGGAATAGGTTGGCAGAAACAAATTAGGAGAAGAAAACCATGGTATGGCCAGCTGAACATGATCAAAGCTGGGTAGGAGTTGGGCTGGTTGGGATCAATATCTGTAGAGATATAGAATTTAGTCTGAACGAATTTGGTAATCAAAAAGACTTTTTTCCAAGATAGCTCTTAACGCGTTAGAACATAAAACTTGGAGGAATCTTGGATATGAAATAAACGAAGAGAAGTTGGTTGAAACTCTAAAAAAGTGGATAAAAATCTTTGAATCGTTAGAAGTTAATGATATTGAATTCTCAAACAGTTATGACTGGCATCAGGAACCTATGGATCATGAATTAGATGACTAAGACTAAACAAACTCGGGATGACCAAAAGAGAATGCTGTATAATTTGTTATGACAATTGAAACAAGAAACCATTTGAAACTGCACTTCAGACGTTAGGTTAGATAAAAATGAAATACATACTTCTTCTTGGCTTAACCTTGGCAATAAACGACTCTGTAACGGCTCAAAAGACAAAAAAAATTACTGTTAAATCAGATTATCCTTTATTTAAAGAAACATTCTACGTGCTCAAATCAGATGAAACAGTTAAAAATGGAGAGTACAAAAAAGAAATACGTGGATCACTTCTGAAAAAAGGTAATTACCAGAATAACAAAAGAACTGGGGTTTGGGAATATTACAACCTTAATAAGGAATTGATGCATAAAATTAATTTGGACGATTCAGCCCTTGTTTATGAAGCAAATCCTTCAAGAGAGTTTGACAAGTCAAAGTATTCAAGACCACTTATCATCTTAGGAGGTTATCAGACCTTATATCAACAGATAGGCCACACACTACGGTACCCTGCTCAAGCACGAAGAATGGGAATTCAAGGAAAGATAACTGTAAAATTGATTGTTGATGTTGACGGTAAGATAAAATCAAGTGAAGTAATAGAAGGTTTAGGGGGCGGATTAAATGCAGAGGCTATTCGAGTATTCAAGCTCATAGATTTTGAAACACTACCTGCTTTAAATCTTGAGGGTAAACCTGTTGAAACTGAGATTGAACTGCCAATCACATTTAAATTGGGTTAAAATCATATCAGGGCATTGTTCGTTTCTCTCCAACGATTAAATTACCCTAAAATCAGAGAATGTTTGTCTTAATTCAAAACGCACTTAATCCGAGATGAATTACCAAAACCTGCTCAGCTTTTACCGCGACTGTTTTGAAGCGGACACGAGAACGTTCAGTCTAACTAATGTATTCTCAACCAAATTTGAGAATAGATTTTTTCTTAAAGGGAAGGATGAATTGCTAAATGCTCACCTTCCACATCTCCCCCTAAGCAAAGAAATTGCCGAACCCATTCTGGAGAACCTTAGTATTTACTTGCATGAAAAGTCGCTTTACTTAAGCTGCTTTCTCGCTTCTGGAAAGACTGCTGGCAATGGAGGTAAAAAACAAACCATTTGCGCCCCTGTTTTCTTTTACCCTGCCAAGATCAAACAGGACAACGAGTATTATTATTTATCTATAGAACGGGAATTGGCTTTTGCCAACACAACATTCCTTGAAGCGTACAGAAAAGAGTCCTCTGTAGAGATAATTGAAATACTGGGAGACTTTGTGCACGAACCGATATCATTTCAAAGCTGCGGCAATTTGAAGCGGACCCTGGAAACATCATTTAGCCAGTTCAACTCGGATTCTATACTGTTTTACCCTGAATTTACGAGTGAAAAGGATGTTAAAAAGGTAATTAGTAATTCGTCTGACCAACTAAGCATACTACCAAGTGCTGTATTGGGCGTACTGAAGCATTCAGTAAATACTATCGGTGTCATATCAGAATTCAACAAGTTAATTGAGGGTGGAGAATACTCTACACCTCTGAAGCAGTTCTTTAACTATGATACCAGAAACGAACGAGTTGATGTAGAGACACGTACGTTCGTGCCGGCCATTCTGAGTGATCCTCAAGAAGGAATAATACAATCTGTCGACAAGAATATTGAAACACTCGTAATTGGTCCTCCTGGTACGGGAAAATCATTCAGTATAGCCGCCCTTGCCATTGATCAGATGAATAAAGGGAAGTCGGTTTTAGTAGTGTCAAAATCGGATGAAGCCGTTGATGTTGTAACTAAGAAGATACAGGAAGATATCGGTATTCTGCAAATTACGGTAAGGGCGGGAAAAAGGGACCATCTCAAGAATTTAAAAGATAGGTTGAAAGACATTCTTAGTGGGGTTCCTATTGACTATCGGTCTGCCGGACAGAGAGCAGAAAAACTGCGTTCCAAAATTTACTTTGACCGAAAGCAGCTTGCAGAATGGGCAGATAAATTGGACAGTCAAATCCAGGATGATTTGAAGTGGGGTACTTATTTGTTTGAAAATAAAGACGGTGGTATCATTTCTTCCATTGTTAAGAAATTCATCGAATGGCAAAATAGTCGGCAAGAATCACATTTCGAACTAATAGATAGTTACTATAATACCAAAGACGAATATCTAAAGGATCTGAAACAATATGTAGAGTTATGCTTTCAAGATCAGCTTTGGCATACACTAAAGCATCATCGGTTCGAGCTTAGAAATTTTTTACAAGCCTTAAGGGCCCGCACGCTAGCGAAGCAGGAAGAGCTATTCAAAACAGTTAATTTTCAAACTATCTTGAAAGCTTTCCCCATTTGGGCTTGCAAACTTTCCGACTTATATGAAGTTCTGCCATTAAAAAAAGAGCTTTTTGATATAGTCATTATAGACGAGGCAACTCAGTGTGATATTGCCATTTGTCTTCCTGCCATACAGCGAGCCAAGAAAGTAGTGATTGTAGGAGATCCCAAACAATTACGCCACTATTCATTCCTCGCGCGGAACTTCACAAGGCTTCTACGAGATAAGTATGAGTTATCCCAAACGCTTGTGGACCAATATTTTGATTACCGTGATAATAGTATTCTTGATGTTTACTTCTCAAAGGTTGGAGACCAGGATCAGGTGCTATTCTTAAATGAGCACTTCAGAGGAAATGACGATCTTATTCGATTCAGTAATACGCACTTTTATCAAGACAGGCTACGCATTATCAAATCCTTACCACATCATAAAAATGAGGAGGGTATTAAACTAATAAGTACTAATGGAAAAAGATCTCAAAATGGCATCAATGAAAAAGAGGCGAAACACTTGCTAGATGAGGTTTTGAAAGTCCTTCGAAGGCAGGAGCAACTGGAACATGCCAGCTCAAGCAGTATAGGTATTTTAAGTCTTTTTAGAGCCCAAGCTGAATATTTAGGCGAATTGATCACGGATCATGTTGAACATCAATTCATAGCGAAACACAAGATTAAAATAGGAACACCTTACTCCTTCCAAGGTGATGAAAAGGATTTGATGTTCATCTCTTTTGGTATAGATTCCGAAACTCATTCCTCTGCCCTGCGCTATATAAATACGCCAGAAGTACTAAATGTGGCTATTACAAGAGCTCGCGTTAATCAATTCGTGTTTGCATCCACCAAAAAAATCGATCCGACAACTTTGGTAGGCAAATATATTGATCAACTGCTGGCAAACGAAAATGAAGCGGCTAGTTCTTCTCAGGTAAATGATGATTTTCATAAGGAAGTGACAAGCTTCCTGCAGACTTTACCGATAGAGGTACATGATGATTATTTGATTGCAGGGATCTTAATAGACATTCTCATCCTCACTAAATCAGGTTATTATGGCATCGATCTGATTGGGTATCCGGGGAAATTTTATGAGAACATGAGCATCAAGGAGTACGAAATTCTTGGAAGGTCAGGTGTAAAAATGATACCACTGCCTTACTCAAATTGGTACTATGAGAATAAAAAGACAAAAGAAGGTTTGGAAAAAATGATACTCCAAGTTCAATAACTGGTATTATTCCTTACATTCTTGAGGACTGGGCAAGTTATGACTGGTTCAGCTTCCTCCATTAATGAGAAAGCACTCATAATGTGGTTTGAATCACTTTTTTAGTTAGTGTTAGTGTTCTCACAATAAACGTAATATCTTGACCACCTAGAAAATAAAATACACCCAATGAAACGCTTCCTGACCAACCTCACTCTACTAATTGCATCACTACTTCCCGGTATGGCCCAAACCAACTCAGACCAGCCTACTACAAAGCCAAAATGGACGGAAGAGGACAGAAAATACCTGCTTGATAATCTTATAAAGTCCAAAGAGGAACTTATAAATGAAACAGAAAACCTGACACAGGAACAATGGAATTTTAAGGAAAGCCCTGACCGGTGGAGTATCAACCAGATCGTGGAACATCTCGCCATTTGGGAACTACTATTTACGCATGAAATTTCCGTATCGCTACAAATAGGCCCAATACCCAACTTTCCTAATCATCTTCCCGATAGCCTTTTCTTGAACAAGGACCCGGAAAGCCTGAAACCAAAAAATGCACGTGACTTTACCAAGCCCTTCTCTTATACAGTTCCTTTAGGAAACCATAGTGGTAAAGATAATCTAGCCTGGATCACTCATATGCGAGATGAATCAATAAAATTTGTGAAAAACGAAACCAGAGACCTCAGGGCACATTATATAAATTTCGGTCCGAACATTCATCAAAACCTTTTGATGGTTTTTACCCACAACTACCGGCATCTCGGGCAAATAAGAAAGATAAAAGCACACCCTGATTATCCAGACGAATGATTTATTCGTTTCTATGAAAATCTTAGATGGTAGGGGCACCTGTTCTGTCTTCGACGGGGTGGCTTCGTTAACTTCATTTGGAAGAATCTTACATTAGCAAGGTTTGAATCAATTGCAAACGATTGCGGACTATTTGTAGTATTTAATACCAAGGCATTTTTCATAAATTAAAGGACTATAAATTATCCGAACTAGTGCGTTGACAGACCAGAAAGTTTTCATTCTTACTTGCCTTTTCGTGAGTATAAGCTCACTTACCTATGCCGAACTAGACAGCCTTTATCAAACTACATTTATCATTCGTTCCTTTCCTTCCAAAACCCCCCATGACGCTAAAATATTTATAGCAGGGGAGTTTGCAGCGTGGTATCCTGATGTAGATCGTTGTGAATTCGAAAAGCAATCAAGTGGTGAATATAGGCTAGTACTTCACCATAATCGGAAGGCTTTTGAGTATAAGATCACTAGAGGCAGCTGGGATGCAGTTGAAGGCAGAAGCAATGGACGAGCGAGAACTAACAGAAAATACAGTATTGAAAAACATGGCTTTGAGGTGACGATGGATGTGCGCAGCTGGGAAGATCTCTCTCATGGCTCATACCATACATTAATCTACATTTTAGCCGTCGCAGCCCTTCAGATTGTATTGCTGGTAGTAGCTATAAATACAATTCGCAATAAGAACAAATCAGCTAACGGTGCGCTTTCTGCGCTATTAATTCTTATCGCCTTGGCCCTAATAGGCCGGGCATCTACTTATGACCCGGATATATTTAACTGGCAACCTAAGTTACTTCTCTTACCTGAGACCATTCTTTTCACCTACGCTCCTTTATTTTATATCTATGTTCATTTACTATTAAAAATAGACCTACCCTACAGAAAATTTTGGTGGTTGCACTTTTTACCTACTACGCTTCATGTATTGGTTTATGTTCCGTACATTATAATGGATAATCAAACATTCATCTATCTTGTATTAGATACGGACTTGTTCCCGGTTTTTGCCACTTCGGGCTCCATTGCCTTTATATACAATTCAATTTACTGGCGCCTCTGTTTCAAAGCTGTAAAGCATTATTCCAAGGCAGAAAAGGATAATAAGAGCTACCAAAAGTACCTTCAGTTTTTACGTGTGGTAATCCATATTAAAGCCGGATATCTTATCATCTGGGCATTTGCATTCCTTAACTATGGATTTGGATGGGTATTCAATATGTTCACACTACCTATAACCGAATTTTCGATTGACCTGTTATGGGTACTTTTCTCCCTCATCATTTTCTGTATCGGGTATTACGCCATGAAGCAACCGGAACTTTTCAAAGAAGAAAAAAAGGAAGTAAAGTATAAAGACTCCGTTTTATCTCAGGAGGAATTTGACAAAGTAAAAACCCGGTTAGCATATCTAATGACGTCGGACAATGTGTACGTAAACCCTGAATTGACATTACCGGATTTAGCTATTATGATACCGACCACGCATCACACATTATCCAGAGTAATCAATGAAGGCTTTAACCAAACATTCAGTCAATATATAAATGAAAAAAGAGTTAATGCCTTTTTGGAGCAATTACAAAATGGGGAAAAAGAAGAATCCATGCTCCGCATGGCGCTCAATGTTGGTTTTAACTCCAAAGCCACTTTCAATCGTGCTTTTAAGAAATTTACCGGAACCAATCCAAGGGATTATCTCAAAGAACATAAGCTAAAGGTTTCTTAAACCAGCCTCTTTAAAATAAATAGACTCCTGCAGTACTTACTTTCATTGATATGAGGACGATATAAACCTATATTCTACCACCAAACCTGTGTTATTTCCATCTACAGGATACTTTTGAATATTTCGACCTGGTAAGTATATATTCACTACTCAAACAAAACTAAACGCATGAAAACAAAACTAGTAGTACCAAGTCTGGTTATGGTCTTTGCCGTTCTTATGCAGGCTTGCCAACCGGCAGGAAAAGAAGGCTCGGCAGATGCAGCCAAACTTTCTGTAGATTATGAGAAATACACTTTACCCAATGGTTTGGATGTCATTCTCCATGAAGATAAGTCAGATCCTATTGTGGCCGTGGCTATTCAGGTTCATGTAGGTTCTAACCGTGAAAAGCCGGGGAGAACAGGCTTCGCCCACTTCTTTGAGCACATGCTTTTCCAGAAGTCTGAAAATGTAGAGGACGGAGCATTCTTTAAAAACATCACTGATCTGGGGGGAACATTTAACGGTGGTACATGGACTGATGGCACCGTATACTACGAAGTAGTCCCAAAAGATGCGCTTGAGCGTATTCTTTGGATGGAATCTGACCGAATGGGATTCTTCATTAACGCCATAACAGAGGCCGATCTTGAAGGTGAAAAACCGGTTGTGCAAAATGAGAAGAGGCAGCGAGTGGATAATGTGCCCTACGGTCACAGAAACTTCGTCATCAAAAAAGCGCTCTATCCAGAAGGCCATCCTTATAATTGGGAAGTTATCGGAGAATTTGAGGACCTACAGGCAGCCACTATCGCTGACGTGAAGGAATTCTATGAAGAATGGTATGGTCCTAATAATGCCACACTTGTTATCGCAGGAGATATTGACAAGGCTCAAATCAAAGAGTGGGTAGAGAAATACTTTGGTGAAATTCCTTCTCGAGGTACGGATACACTCTTGGAACCACAGCCAGTAGCTTTGGAAGGCTCTAAGATGTTTTATCATGAAGACGACTATGCTAAGGTGCCTGATTTAAGGATGGTATGGCCCACCGTTGAGCAGTTCCATCCTGACGCTTATGCATTAAGCGCTCTTGGAGAGATTATGTCTGAGGGTAAGCGGGCTGTACTTTATAAAAAGCTGGTTGAAGAAACCGAATATGCACAAAGCGTATTCTCCTTCAATCGAGGAAGCGAGCTGGCTGGTGAATTTAATATCGGTATTCGTGCTAAAGACGGTATCGATCTGGATTCTGTTTATGCTGCCGTGCAAGATGCATTTAAAACGTTCGAAACAGAAGGCTTTGACGACAAAGACCTTCAAAGAATAAAAGCCAGTCAAGAGACCGACTTCTACAATGGGATTTCCAGTTTGTTGGGCAAAGCCTTTCAGCTAAGTAATTACAACGAGTATGCGGGATCGCCCGACTACATTACAACGGATATTGAAAAGATATTGGCTGTTACCAAAGAGGATGTGATCAATGTATATAACAAATACATCAAGGATAAGCCATTCATTATGACCAGCTTTGTGCCTAAAGAACAACTAGCTCTTGCGGTTGAAAACTCTGAAAAAGCTTTTGTTAAAATTGAAGAAGTTGTTCCTAATGGCGGATCTACTGAAGTTGCCGATACAGAAGCGTCTATGGAAAAAACACCCAGTAAGTTTGACCGAACGGTTGAGCCGGCTTTGGGTGAGTCACCTCTAGTAACCCCGCCAACCATTTACGAAGGTATGCTAGCCAATGAGATGAAACTATATGGCATTCAGTCAAGCGAACTACCCTTAGTAAATTTCAGCATCCGCATCAAAGGTGGGCAGTTGATGGATGATCCTAACAAACCTGGTGTGGCTAATTTAATGACGGATATCATGCAGGAGGGCACGGCCAACAAGACTCCTGAAGAGCTTGAAGATGCTATTGGCCAGATTGGCGCTAACATTTCTATGTATACCTCTCGTGAGCACATAACCATTCAAGCCAACTGCCTGGCACGCTACTTCGGTGAGACTGTGGCGTTGGTAGAAGAAATGCTGCTAGAACCCAGATGGGACCAGGATGAGTTTGATCGCATAAAAAAGAATCAGTTAAACAGCATCAAGCAGAGAAGCGCCAACCCGAATATTATTGCCTCCCAAGTATCAAGTAAAATGCTTTACGGTGAAGAGCACATATTGTCAAAACCTATTAGTGGAACGCTTGAGTCAGTTGAACAAATAACAATTGAGGATTTGAAAGGCTTTTATGACGCTAACTACTCGCCTAAGCTGGCTACTTTCCATATTGCGGGTAGCGTAAGTGAATCCGATGTAAAGGACGCTTTGTTGGGAATAGTTAAGAAATGGGGTGCTAAGGAAGTAACAATCCCTGAATATCCTATAAAGCCCGCGTCTTCCGAAGACAATGTCTATTTCGCGAATTTCAATGAGGCCAAACAGTCTGTTCTTAGGGTACAGCGACTTGCCATTCCTAGAAATGATCCTGATTATTTTCCATTGACGGTGGCTAATTACGGACTAGGGGGAACTGCCGGAGGAAAGCTCTTTCAGGTTCTTCGGGAAGAAAGAGGTTATACCTATGGCGCTTACTCCAGTGTGGGTTCAAGTAACGTTATGGGTACTTTTACGGCGCAGTCTAATGTAAAAACAAGCGTAACACCTGAGGCCATTCAAGCCTTTAAAGATGTGATGGAAGATTACAAGGCCAACTATGACTCTGCTGAGCTTGAAAGAGCAAGAAGCGCTTTAATCAGAAGAGAGGCAAGGGATTATGAAACGTTAGGTCAGAAGCTGGGTATTCTTCAGAATATATCTACATATAACCTTCCCAAGGACTATATCCGAAAAGATCAGGAGCGCTTAAAAGCCTTCACCATAGAAGATATGAAAGCGATCATGGACAAGTATCTACAGGTAGATAAAATGTCTTACATCGTTGTGGGTGATGCCAAAACACAGCTTACGGGTGTAGAGGCATTGAACATAGCGCCGGTTACTAAGGTGGATGAAAACGGTAATGAAATAGATAAAAAGATTGAGGTGAATTAAACCACTCTCTACCAAATCACGGAAGGCGCTTCTTAAATAAGAGGCGCCTTTCTTATTTAAGAAACTCTCTGTTGGTGATCCGATAGAAAACCCGCAGTAATTGATCCGAAAAAAAGGTTAGCTTACCGTAAGCATCCGGTCCTCCACGTGTATGAAAATAGGTGAGTTAGCGTGAGCTTAG
>ERZ1740070.267-NODE-267-length-36901-cov-9.134587_pt1 | contig 36901 bp, 23 predicted proteins | sample MGYA00581734_ERZ1740070 | MGnify/ENA primary metagenome ERZ1740070 (study PRJEB43018, sample SAMN04849744) | marine metagenome | isolation source: floating plastic debris | place: Pacific Ocean | collected 2008-09-01 | study: EMG produced TPA metagenomics assembly... | reverse complement strand
GTCATGCACGGCTTCGCGGGCCAGCTCGACCTCCGCAAGCTCTCGGGCGTCCGCAAGATGAAGGGCTGGGGCATCGTCTCGATCGCCATGCTCGTCGGCTGCCTGAACCTCGCCGGGTTCCCCTTCACCAGCGGCTACTTCTCGAAGGACATGATCCTCGCCGAGGCGTACGCCACGCCGGGCACGGCCATGATCGGTTGGATCCTCCTGCTCACCGCCGGCCTGACCGCCTATTACACGTTCCGGGTTTACTTCCGCGTCTTTGAGGGCCCCGTCGAGTACCACCCGGGCGACGACCTGCACGACCATGATCATGATGGGGACCATGCCGACGAGCACGGCTCGGGCGAAGAGCAGCACCACGACGTGGGCGAGCACGGCGACCACCACCACGCCGGCTTCCACCCGCACGCGCCGGGCTGGGCGATCAACGCGGTCCTCGCGACGCTCGCGATCTGCTCGATCGCCGCGGCCGGCCTGTACTTCGTCAATAAGAAAGAGCACGGCTGGGTCGGCTCGATGGTGCATGACTCGAGCGCGAACTACGTCGGCACAGCCGCCTTCCTCGACCACGCCGCGCATGCGGGTGGCGTCGCGGGCGACGCAGCGCACGAAGGCGCGCAGCACGCCCACGGCACGTTCTTGGGCTACGACCCGCACAAGGTCATGTACTACGTCTCGGCCGTGGTCGGTGCGATCGGCATCGGCATCGCCTTCTTCCTGCACCTGCTCGGCCGCAAGCATGCCGAGACCGCCCGGGCCGACAAGCTCCTGCCCGCGCTCGGCCCCATCCCCAAGTGGGCGCAGAACAAGTGGTACGTGGACGAGCTCTACAACTTCCTGATCGTCCGCCCGCTCTGGGTCATCAGCCACATCTTCCACCTCATCGACAAGCTCTTCGTCGACGGCCTCGTGAACCTCTTCGGCTTGCTGCCGCGGTTTGGCGGTGGTCAGGTTTCCAAAACGCAGTCCGGCGTGCTGCACGGCTACGCGGTGGGCATGGCGGGCGGCGTCACGATCCTCATGCTCGTCGTGCTCGTGATGGTGCTCGGATGAACAGTCTCCAAGCCCTCATCCCCAACCCGCTCTACGCGTCACCCCGGAGCCCGGCATGGAACTGAGTTCCGTTCTCCTCTTCGTGATGATCCTCCTGCCGCTCGTGTTCGCGGCCCTGGTCGCGATGCGGCCTCGCGAGCACGCCGCGGGCATCGCGACCGTCGGCATGCTCGCCGCCGGGCTCGTCGCAACGCTTGGCCTCTTCCAGTTCGACTGGTCACGCACCGCCGAGTTCCAGGGCGCGGGCTCAATCCCGTGGATGCCCTCGCTCGGCATGGAGTTGTCGGTCGGCGTGGATTCGGTCGCGATGCTGCTCGTCGCGCTCACCGCGCTGCTCGGGCCGATCTGTGTGATCGCGTCGTACACGGCGATTCGCGAGAAGACGCAGACGTTCTACGCCATGCTGCTGATTCTCCAGGCCGCGATGTTCGGCGTGTTCTGCGCCCGCGACCTGGTCTTCTTCTACATCTGCTTCGAATTCACACTGATCCCCATGTACGTGATGATCAGCCTCTTCGGCTCGACCAACCGCAAGGCCGCGGCGACCAAGTTCTTCCTGTACACCTTCACCGGCTCGGTCATCGCGCTCGCCGGCTTTGTCTACGTCGCGTGGTACCACGCCAACGTCTTCACCGAGGGCGAGTGGACGCTCGCGATCGAGCCGTTGCGTCAGGCCGCCGCCAGCATGCCCGCCGACCAGCAGGTCTGGGTCATGCTCGCGATGCTCGCCGGGTTTGCCATCAAGGTTCCGCTCTTCCCGGTGCACACCTGGCTGCCACTCGCGCACACCGAGGCGCCCACCGCCGGCTCGGTCATCCTCGCCGGCGTGCTGCTCAAGCTCGGCACCTACGGCATCTACCGCTTCGTGCTCCCCTTCGCGCCCGCCGCCGTCGTCGAGTACGCCCCGATCATCGCGATCGTCAGCATCATCGGCATCGTCTACGCCGGTCTGATCTGCTGGGTGCAGACCGACGTGAAGAAGCTCGTCGCGTACTCATCCGTGAGCCACCTCGGCTTCTGCGTGCTCGGGCTCGTCGCGATCAACAACGCGGGCCTGACCGGGTCGATCCTCTACATGATCAACCACGGCCTCTCAACCGGCGCACTCTTCCTGCTCATCGGCATGGTCTATGAGCGCTACCACACCCGCTCCATGCGAGAGCTCGGCGGGCTGGCCTACAAGATGCCGATCTGGGGCTGCTTCATGGTCTACTTCGCGATGGCATCCGTCGGCCTCCCGGGATTGAATGGCTTCATCAGCGAGTTCCTCTGCCTCATGGGCACCTTCCAAGCCGACGCGAACTGGGCGATGGTCTCGGCCAATGGCGACGGGGCAACACCCGGTGCGACCTTCGGCACGCTCGGCCCCTGGTTCGCGCTTGTCGCAGGCACGGGCATGATCATCGCCGCGATCTACATCCTGTTCATGGTCGGCAAGGTCTGCTTCGGCCCGCTCGTCGAGCCGCAGCAGCACCATGATGACGACGACCACGGCCCGAACCTGCCAACCGACCTGAGCGCCCGCGAGATCGGCGTGCTTATGCCGCTGGCGATCCTGTGCCTCGTGTTTGGCTTGTATCCGAAGCCGTTGCTCGTTGCCGTGAGTGATCCGGTCAACCAGACCGTGTCGCAGGTCGTCGAGGGCTATCGCGCGGTGACGCCGATGAACCCTGTCATCGATGCGCCGCCCGTGCCAGCGATGACGCTGCGGACCGAGGAGGGAGCCGCCCAATGACCGACTCCATCCTCCTCGCCAACATCCTCCCAGCCGCGCAGCTCGCCACGAGCATGACCGACAAGATCGCGCTGATGTGGCCCGAGATCATCCTCTTCGCCACCACATGCGTTGTGCTGATCGTCGGCCTGAGCCCCAGCGCCACAATCCGCAAGTCCACCGGCGCGATCGCCGCGGTCGGCCTGGCCATCGCCACACTCATGGCCCACGCCAGCCCGCCCGGGCAGGGCGGCTTCGGCGCGATGATGCCCTACGCCAAGGCGCTCATCGGCATCGTCGGCCTGCTCATGGTCGGGCTCATGGCCGGCACCGTCGACCGCCGCTTCGAAGCCGCGATCGAGTCCGGCCGAGCGACCTATCAGCCGCTGCTCGCCACACGCGCCGAGTTCTACGCATTCTTCCTCTTCAGTTTGACCGGCGCGATGCTCTGCGCCGGCGCCAATGACCTGATCTGGCTCTTCCTCGCCCTCGAGCTCACCAGCCTGCCGACCTACGTCATGGTCGTCATCTCGACGCGAGGCACGCGCAGCCAAGAGTCGGGCGTGAAGTACTTCTTCCTCGGTGCGCTCGGCGCCGCGATCTTCCTCATGGGCTTCGCGCTGATCTTCGGCGGCACCGGCTCGACGATGCTCTTCGGCACGCCCGGCGACCCGGGCATCGCCGAGATCCTCGCGTACCAAACCCTCCAGTTCAACGGCATCAACCCGATCGCGATGGCGGGCCTCGTCCTCGCGGTTATCGGCATCGGCTTCAAAATCGCCGCGGTGCCCATGCACTTCTACACGGCCGACGTCTACCAAGGCGCGTCGTCCACCGTCGCCGCCTTCCTCGCGTTCGTTCCCAAGACCGCGGGCTTCATCGCCCTGATCGTCCTGCTCGGCACCGTCGGGTGGAGCCACGACACCTTCGCGGGCGAGGGCGGCCAGCTGCCCGGCGTGCTGCGAACCGTGCTCTGGGTGATGGCGGTCATGACCATGTTCGCGGGCAACATCCTCGCGCTGGTGCAGGCCTCCGCAAAGCGCATGCTCGCCTACTCATCGATTGCGCACTCGGGCTACATGCTCGTCGGTCTGATCGCCGGCCCCGGCGATGGCACATTCCGCAACAACGGCATCGCCGCGGTGCTCTTCTACCTCACCGCCTACGGCGTGATGAACCTCGGCGCGTTCGCCGTCATCGCGTGCCTCGAGAAGGCCAATCGCGACAGCGAGTCGGGCGACGAGCCCGAGGATGTCGCCGACCTCAAGGGCCTCTGCAAGACGCACCCGTTGCTCGGCGTTTCCATGGTCATCTGCGCGATCAGCCTGCTCGGCATGCCGCCGCTGCTCGGCTTCTGGGGCAAGCTGCCCCTCTTCACCGCGGGCATCGGCGCGGGCGAGATCGTCCTCGTCGTCATCCTCGGCATCAACTCCGCGATCGCCGCGTTCTATTACCTGCGTCTCGCGGGTGCCGCGGTCCTCGAAGAGCCCGATGAGCAGAACGAAGCGCTGCGTGTCACGCCGTTCGCCGCCCGCACGTTCGCCGCGGTGCTCTCGGCCGGCGGCGTCGTCAGCCTCTCGATCTTGTCCGGCCTGATCATGGGAGCCGCCGAGACAAGCGGGCGGTACACACCGGTCGACACGACCGCGATCTTCCAGGACAAGGTCTTCCTGCCGCCCGAGGGCACGATGATGCCCATCTTCCCCGACCCCACCGAGGGCCTCGGCGAAATCGATTAGGCCACGACCACGATTGAGCGGTTCGCTCACTCGGCTTGCTTACTCGTCGTCGCTCTCGTCGTCGTCCTTGCCCGAGCGCTTCTTCTTGCTGCGCCCGAGCAGCAGCACCTGGATGCCCACGCCCGCGATCGCGACGAGCCCCCACACGATCGCCCACATCAGCGGCGTCGAGCTCGCCACACGATCGGGCACGTGCCCCGCCGCGAACAGCAAGCCCACGCCGCCGGCAAGCCAGACCGCTGCGCCGAGCGGGGCGCTGATGACCGCGGCCGTGCGCTTTGGCGCGAACGACCCGATGCCGAATCCCAGCGCCGCGGGAACCGCAAGCCCCGCCACGAGCAATGCCTTCTCGCGCATTGTCCAGCGCTCCCATTGGTCCTCTGCCTCGGCGCGGAAGAGCGAAGAGACCTGCCTCGCACGCGTCGAGTTGGTCGGCCCCTCGCCCTCAACCGCCACGCCGGGGAGCAGGAGCGAGAGCGCGCTGCGCGGCTCGGGCTCGGTGCGGTTCGGATCGGGGTTGGTCGAGATGAAGACGGCCGCAGCAAGCAGACCCGCAGCGCCGAGCGCGATGCCCGCCGAGCCGGCGACCGCCAAGCGAAAGAGCAGCGACGCGACGATAAGCCCCAGCACGCCGCCGATGATCAGGCCCGCGGTCGCGGGCGGCAGCCCGAGCAGCGGCTCGCCCCCGTCCGCACCACCAGAGCCGAAGCCGGGCACGATCAGCGCACCGAGGAAGCCCCCGCCGAGGAGCCCGAGCGTGATGAAGATCGGGCGGACGAGCTTTGCCCCGGCGATCCAGAGCACAAGCCCGGCAAAGAGTGCGGCTGCCGAGATGCCGAGGAACTCGATCGGCCACTTGTCCAGCGCCTGCGCAAACTGCTCGGTGACAGCCGAGCCCATCTCGCCCATGCTCTCGGTCGGCGTCCTTGCCATCGCGGCCGATGCCACCGCATGCCCCACCACCTGACGAGTCGTCTCGATCACATCCACCATCGCGGCATCTCCATGGCTCGCCAGCCGGGTGCGTTCGTCCGTCTATCTCCGTGCCCGAGGATATCCGCGTTTGGCCGGGTCCCGGCTCGTCTGGTTGGGAGTCGCCTTGCCCGGCTTACACTCCCGCCGCCCAAGCCCGCACGCCCAACAGCCGATAGCACCGATTCCCATGGCCAAACGAACATCGAAAAAGTCCGCCCGCCCAGCCGCCAAGAAGAAGGCCCCCGCGAAGAAGGCCTCTTCCAAGAAAGGCCCTTCCAAGGAGGCTCGGGCGACGAAAACCGCGAAGCCCTCGGCAGGCCGAAAGCCCAAGGACGCCGACCTCACGGGCCTGCGCACCCGCATCGACGCGGTCGACGCCAAGCTCGTTGAGCTGCTCAACGAGCGGGCAAGCCTGGTCGTCGAGGTCGGCAAGACCAAGCGCGAGGGCGACATCCCGATCTACGCCCCGCACCGCGAGGCGCAGGTGCTCGACCGCGTGCTCGCGTCAAGCAAGGGCCCGCTACCCGGGCGCACGATCGAGGGCATATACAAAGAACTCATGTCGGGCTCGTTCGCGCTCGAGCAGCCGCTGCGCATCGGGTATCTCGGGCCGCAGGGCTCGAACTCGCACGTCGCGGCGGTGCGCCAGTTCGGCACGTCCGTCGAGTACGAGGACCTCCGCGAGATCGCGGGCGTCTTCACCGAGGTCCGCCGGGGGCACGTCAACTACGGCCTGGTTCCCATCGAGAACACCACCGGCGGCGGCATCGCCGAGACCCTCGGCGCGTTCCTCGACAACGCCCGCCACCTCAACGTCTACGCCGAGGTGCAGATCGCGATCCACCACTCGCTGCTCAGCAATTGCAAGCCGAGCGATATCAAGAGAATCCATTCGAAGCCCGAGGTCTTCAGCCAGTGCCGGACGTGGCTCGCCACGCAGTTCCCGTCGGCCGAGCTGATCGCCGCGCCCAGCTCAAGCCGCGCCGCACAGATCGCCGCCGAGGAGCACGCGACCGCCAAGAGCATCGGCTCGCAGCCGAACAGCGCCGCGATCGGCACCACGCTCGCCGGCCAGCTCTACGGCCTCAAGGTCGTCTTCCCACGCATCGAGGACAACCCCGACAACATCACCCGCTTCTTCGTCATCAGCAGGCAAAAAGCAAAGCGTTCAGGCGATGACAAGACCTCCATCATGTTCAACACGACCGACAAGCCCGGCGCGCTCGTCGAGGTGCTCAAGGTCTTCGACTCGGCGGGTATCAACCTCAGCCACATCGACAAGCGGCCCTCGGGCCGGGAGAACTGGCAGTACACATTCTTCATCGACGCCCAAGGCCACCGCGACGATCCGATGATGGCCCAAGCCATTCTCGAGGCGGAGACGCATTGCCAGGAGCTCATCGTTCTCGGCAGCTATCCGCGATCGAAGCGCATCCTGTAAGCGGTTCGAGCCTTACGGGCACCCCGCCGACCACAGGCTGAGGTAAAATGAGAAGTCCGAGAGATCGACCACGCCATCGGGCGTGCCGTTCGATGTGCCGGTGGTGGTGAGGTCCGCCTCAAGGCTGCTGGCTGACCAGAGCGAAAGATACGCGGAGAAGTCGGAGAGGTCGACAGAGCCATCGGGCACGCCGTTGTTTGTACCGGTGGTCGTGACATCGGCGGCCGAGCATGCGGGGACGAAGCTCGTGTCGGTGAACGTGCGGAACCACGCGTCGCCATTGCCAGATGAGAAAATCGCACCGTCAATATAAAGTTCGCCGCGCGGGTAGGGGTTGGTCTGGGTGTTCACGTTCCACTGGAATGATGCCTCGAGCTTCAAGAAATACTCGCGTTCGGGCACGATGGGGATCGGCCCGCCGAAGTCGACCTCGATGATGCCCGCGCCCTCTGCGAAGCCGCTGGCGATCTCGGTGCCATTGAGCCCGTCGAGGAGGCGGATCGTGGCGTTGCCCGCCCGGCCGAAGTTCAGGCACATCGCGGCCCCGGTGATGTTGTTGGCGGCCGGGCGGAAGGACTGCTGCCAGTCGAAGGTGGGCACCGCGCCGCCCGGCGCGTTGGAGTTCTGTTGATCAACGATGATCTGGCCCAAGGCCCCAACGCTGGTCAGCGCGATGGCTGTCGCGACGACTCGGACAGTGCGTGCGTGTCTCATGGATGGTGTCCCTCTCGGGGAAATGCCGCGCCAGAGGGTGTCGGCGCGGCCCGAGCATACCTCGCCCGTCGCCGCGGCTTCAAGAAGGCCGCCACAACAGGGTGGTTTCGTGCGGTCGGTGTTCTTCCAGCGGTCTGCTTGCGTGGCGGAACCGTCCGTGGCACACTGCGGATCGAACCGGGTTCGACCTTGTGCGTCCAGCACGGGTCGAGACCCGCTCTGGCGACCCCCGCTTGTCGCCAGCAGGCCCGGAGTTGTCGATCGCTCAGCCGATTGGCACGAGGGCTCCCGAAATCGCCCATCTGGCATCTCGTGGAGAGGCTGTGGGCGGTTGAGGATCGTGCTCGCCGAGGCTACCTTGACCCCACACCCGTGCGGTTCTTGGTGCCGGCCGAGCACCGACCACGCCGCATGGGCACGCGATCCCGCCCTCCGCCAGACTGGCGGAGACACACCCGGATCGCTCCAGCACGTGGCCCACCCGCCAACCCCCACGCCGAGCGTGGGATGACGTGCCCGCGAGAACCGTGGGCCACCGGAGGCATTCGCAGCTATGTCAGCCAACCGCACCCGCCGCGCGTTCTCTTCGCTCTCACGCAAGCTGCGCAAGCCCAAGTCGACCCGGCAGCTCGCCGACCGCGCCGGGCAGACCATGCTCGAGCCGCTCGAAGAGCGCAAGCTTCTTTTCTCACTCACGATTGATTCGAGTGGGCCGACGAGCGCCACTGTCGGCTACGCGATCCCGCAGTTGCTGAACCTCGAAGAAGTCGAAGAGACGCCCGAAGAGCCCACGATCGTCACCCTCGATTTCAACGCGATCGACGGTCCCGCGCGGATCACCAACTCGCAGGTCATCGGCGACAGCGGCGTCGCGATCATTCTGGGCGGCCCCGCAGGCTCGGGTCTCGTCTCGCCGACCCCAAACTCGTCGATCGAGCTCGTCCCGCAGGGTGCCGACATCGAAACCGAGCGTCTACGGGTTCGCCTTGATGAAAACGGCGAGGCGGTCACGTTTGGCGAGTCGGGCGACCTAGAGGACGGCGAACTGCCGCAGCTCGGTCGTTTGCGCCCGATTGACATCGCCCAATTCGAGCTTCAGGGCTTTGATGCGGCCAATATCCGCCTTGAGCTACTGCTCGGCGGCGAGGTTGTTCAGACCATCTCGGGGGTCTCTGGGTGGTCCACCATTCTCAGCGCGGGCACGCTCGCCAACGGCACGTTCCGCGTCACGCAAGCAACCACGGGCGGCGCATTCGACGCCTTCCGCCTTGTCGCAGACCCGGGCCAGCTGTCGGACTTTTTCATTGACGACATCTCGCTGACGCAGTCGTTTCTCGGGCTCGCCGCTGCAACAGCAGAGCGCGTTCGCGGCTTCCAAGTCTTCTTCTCCGGGCCCATCGGCGCGACCGTTCAGTTCTTCGATCTCTACGGCCGGCCGATGGTGAACACGTTCGATGTCGGAGAGCTCGAGGGGCTCGACGGTGTCGTGCTCATCGACCGCAATGGCGACGGTGTGCCAGACTTCAACGATGGCATCGGCCGAATCGTCCTCTCGGGCGTCGACGAGCGCACCGTCCTTCGCATCACCGGCGGCACCATCGAGGGCGCGACCGAGAATGATGAAGACCCGCGAACCGTCTTCAGCGGGCAGTTCCTTTACGCCCCCACCGGCGAGTTCGTCGGTATCTACGACGGCTTCGAGGAATCCGGTTTCGGCTTCGAGGTCGATCCCGGCGGCGATGGAGATCCGAGCGTCGTCGGTCTGCCCCCCGGGCAGGGTTCGGTCATCATCGGCTCGCCCTTCGTCCGCGGAGAGCAGCCTGGCAACGACAACTACTCGCCCAACGTCAACGACTACCGCGTCGGCCTCGTCGCCCAGTACGAGCCGACCGAATCCGGCAGCTACAGCCGATCGCAGCAGGGCATCTTTGTGCAAGACGGCTCGACGATGGGTGACATCGCCATCCACGGCATGCTCTTTGGCTCGTCGGCGTTTAGCTCCTCGCTCGGCACGCTCTCGGTGGGCAACCTCTACGGCTCGATCGGCGTCGCGGCCGACCTGGGCCAGCTGATCGTCGCGGCCGACGCCGGCGTTTGGACGACCGACACCGACGCGCCCACGATTCGCGACGCGGGCGCGACCGATCCAAACTCGCAGTCCACGGGCGCGTCGCTTGTTGTCGGGCGCACCGCCCGCGAGATCGCCATCGGCGGCCGAAGCAGGCTGAATGTGACCGTCGAGGGCGACATCTCCAACACGGCGCTCACCGGGCTCGACCAACTCAACTACTTCGAGCGCGAGTTCATCAGCACCGTCTCCCCCGACAATGACACTGGCGAGACCGCCGTCTTCGATCGCGCGTTCCGCAACACGCCCATCCGGATCCCCTTCGGATTTGGGGACGAACAGTTCTTCAACCCGATCTACGCCTTCGGCGCGAATCCCTTCCGCAACGACGCGATTCTCAGCGCCGAGTATGTCGGCGGTCTGACCAGCGGCGTGTCGATCTTCGGTTCGCTCGGCGCGTTCGACAACTTCTCAAACCGCGAAGATTCTGCGGATGTCTACGCATTCGCGAGCGACGGTCAGACTCCGATTGCCTTCCAAGCATCGGGCGCGGTGCTCATCACGATCCGCGACGTGGACGGCCGCGTCCTCGCATCGCCCAATGTCGCAGACCGCGGCTTCTTCGGCGGCACGGGCTTCTCCTCGGGCGTGCTGGAGTTCGTCTCAAACGCGCCGGGTGTGTACTACCTCTCCGTGACCAGCGTCGCGGGTGCCGATGGCAACTCGGGCGCGATCGGCTACGCCATCGATGTCCTGGGCATCAAGCCAACGACGCTCGGCTCGTACCGCGTCGCGGGCGGCTCGTACGCCAACACCATCAACGTGCAGAACGGCGACATGGGCTCGGCCCGCATCGGCACCGGCTACTTCTCGTACACCGGCGGCGAGACCGACTCCCTCGGCGTGATCAACCCCGACAACGACGAGGGCGACGCCGAGAACATGATGCGACTCTTCTCCGGCGCATACAGCGTCGCGGGCACGCTCTTCGGCCTGATCTCGGGCTCGGACCTTGAGACCGGCGACCCGACCACGGGCTCGCGCGGCGGACAGACCAGCATCATCACCGGTAGAGACTTCGGTGCCCTCGAGGTTGGTGTCGCCCCCGTGGCAGGCATCGCGCCTAATGAGGGTGACATCGGCGACCTGCTCCTGCAGGCCGGCCGCAACATCGGTGTGATCGATGTCCGCGGCAGCGTCGGCTTCTCGCTCGAGAACACCGCCGTCCTCCCCGGCAGCACCGGCTTCACGACCATCATCGCGGGCGCCAGCGGCGGTGAGGGCAACATCGGGCTCTTCCGCGTGGGGGCCCTCGTAGACGGAACGCTGCTCAATATCTCGATCCCAGACAACAGCACGCTCGGCGCATTCCTCGTCCAGCAGGACCTTCCAATCTTCACCGACGGACTCGCCACGGTCAACGGCATTACCGGTCAGGTCAACCTCAGCACGGGTTTCGGATCCGACGTGCGATTCGTCACCACACCCCAGGTCGACGGCAACAACTCCGACAACAACACCATCCCCATCCTCGCCAACACGCCGCTCGAGCTGGTCGACGACGGCGGCGCACGCGTCACGCTTCAGGTCCTCGGGTCGACGCGAGTTGGCCCGCTCGGATTCGTCAGGGTTGTTCCAGTCAATAACTCGCTCGGCGTCGCGATCGCGCAAGTCGTCATCGATCTCTCCGGCGGCGAGCGGCTCGACATCATCGGCACGGGCCCCGCGTCCGACACGGTCTCGATCGGCGAGATCATCGTCACCGGGTCGTCCGGCGGCTCGGCCATCCGCATCGATGGCACCGCCGAGGTCGACGTGTGGCGCGTCTCGCAGACCAACACCGACGAGTTCCAACAGATCGAGCAGTTCTCGCCCAACGGCGACATCGTTGCGATCGATATGGCACAGCTCCAGGTCTACCGCGCCACAACCGGTGATCTTGGACGCACCGAGACCACCGAGTGGGGCCCCAGGCTGCTCGGCCCCTTCCTCGGCGTCAACGGCACGGCCGTCGACACCGCGGTCGGTGGCGCACTCGGCTACAACGTGGTCGTCAATAACTCCAACTTCAACGGCGGCACCTTCCGTCCCGTCGCCGACGCGCCCGATGGTGCCGACGGCAACTTCCTGTCTGACCAAGGCGCGCTCTTCGATGGCTGGCTGAACGGCCTCGTCGTACGCACCGGCTCGGTCGACAACGTCACCGTTGGCGGTGCCATCGGAGATGTCATCCTCCAGGGCGATGGCACCGGCATCATCGATGTCATCGCCAACGCCGACGGCATCACGCCCATCGGCGAGTTCGACGGGCTCATCGGTACCATCTATGCCGACATCATCAACAACGTCGATATCGGCGACGGCCTCGTCGGCTTCGGCAACGGCCCCTTCGCCGAGGCGGGCATCTTCGCAGCCGATGACCTCGTCCAGGTCATCGGCGGGCGAATCCCCGGCGCCGATATCCGAGGTGTCATCGGCGCGTTCAACCGGACGATCGGCTTCGTCACACTCTCGACAAGTCCAGACGCGATCAACACACGCATCACCCCGATCAACGAGCCGGTCGGCATCGGCACCATTCTGCTCGTCGGTGGCGGAGACTTTGTCAACGCCCAGATCCTCGCCTCTACGCTCACCTTCTTCTACGACGCGGTCTTCGGAGGCAACGGTGGTGTCAACAGCGCCACGGTCAACAGTATCCAGGGCACCGACGCGAGCTTCATTGGCTCGCAGATCGATGCGTTCAACATCGTGAGCGTCGATCTCACCAACGGCATCTGGGATGGCTCCGAGGCGCGCGCCGGCGGCAACGTCGACCTGGTGCGCGCTGCCGAGTTCCGAAACTCCTCGCTCACCGGGCTGCCCTCCGAGATCACGACCAACAGCATCACCGCCGGCGAGAACATCGGTACGATCGAGACCGCGCTGCAGGCTGGCGATATCAGCGACCTCACCGTCGACACCAATGCAAGCCTCACCGGGCGGCTCGCCGCACGCAACATCACGCGCCTCTCTTTCGACGCGGACAACGTCGCCAACAACGTCAACACCACAGGCGAGATCCGCGGCTCCCAATTCACGACCGGCCGGCTGGTGGACTTCTTCTCCGCGGGCGATGTGCGCACGACCACGGTCTCCATCGCGGGCACCGTCGATCGCATCCGATCCAACGGATCGTTCCTCAACACCACCGTCAACATCACGGGCCCCGATAGCCGATTGGTCGAGCTCTCCGCGGCAGGCTCGTTCACGGGCAGCGTGAAGTCCGCAGGCGCGATAAATACCATCCGCACCGAGACCGGCGATGTCGTCGCCTCGATCGAGACCACCCGAGGCTCCGCGACGGTCGGCACCATCGAGGCCGCTCGAGATCTGCGCATCGACGCGATCTTCCTCGCATCGGTCAACCGTCTCGCCGCCGGCCGACACATCGGCTCGCAGGGCACCACCGATGTCATCGTCGTCCGGGGTTCGCTCGGCACGGTCGCCGTGCCCGACGGCCAGCTCTATTCCGATATCCGTGCCAACCGTTCCATCGGCAGCGTCACCGTCGGCCGAGGCACCAGCGCCCCTGGCCGATTCGACCTCGGCGCAGGGTCGATCGTCTCCTTCAGCCGAATCAACAATGTCACCATCAACGGCGACTTCGACGCCGACATCATCTCGTACGCCGGCGGCATCGGAACCGTCCGAATCAACAACGGCTCGTTTCTCCCGGGCAACATGATCACGGCCTTCGATGGCAGCATCTCCGAGGTCATCATCGACTCGGGCCACCTGCTCGGAAACATCCACGCCGACCAGAGCATCTTCAGTGTTCGCGTGATCGCCTCGGCCGACGGCGTCTTTGGAGATATCGGGATCAACCCCGCGCTCTCCGCAGGCGTGGCCGCCGACACCTTCCGTAACCAGCTCCCGTCGACCGCGCTGGTGTCCACAGACATCAACGGCCCACGCATCACGGCCAACGTCAACATCGGCACCATCGAGACGACCTCGGGCGGCATGTTCGAGGCCTTCATCTACGCCGGTCGTGCGCTCTCCAATGTCAATATCGCCGGTTCTGTCGGCACCGACGCCGCGACGACCACCCGCGCCAACGTCATCGCCGCGGGCTCGCGCATCACCTCACTCAATGTGACCGGCAACCTCAACGACGCGTTCGTGCTCGCTGGCGTCGTCGACTTCGGCGAGAACCAGCGTCCCGGCGGTGTCGGTCCCAACATCGACACCAACCAACCCGGCACCATCGAGAGCGTCACCGTCGGTGGCGCGACGCGCAACGTCCTTGCCGGCGCGGGCGTTACGCCAGGCACGGACGGCGTGTATGCGACGCTCGACGATCGCATCACCGTCGGCGTCTCGTCCATCCAGACCTTCACCGTTGCCGGTGCGGTCGCATCGACCGTGCTCATCGCCGACTCGCTCGGCGCTCAGCCCGGCGGCGACGCACGATTCGTCCGTCTGGGCGAGAACACGCCCCTGACCGACGACCGCATCTTCAACGGCGTCGGCATCCCCGGTGCCGTCGTCCCCGCCGGTGCCGTGGGCCTCGCCTTCACGCACCAGGGCACCAGTGGTCGGATCATCTTCAACGGCCCGGGCGACGCCTTCTGGGACGCCGCCGGCGGCCGCGTTGTGCTCGTCAACACGACCCTCGCCTCCACCCTCCGCATCACAACGGACACCAACGTCCTCACCGACTTCGACGTGGTCACCAACGACGACGCCTCGGTCGGCACGCTCGACATCGAGGCGAACCTCCGCGGCACGTCAAGCATCGTCATCGATGCCTTCGCCGACTCGATCACACTCGGCAACTTCGCGGGCACCGGCAACATCCGCCTGGGCAGCAACGTCCGCGTGCTCAACATGAGCTCATTCCGCGGCGGCACGTTCGACGCTGCGTTCGTCCAGACGCTCAACATCAACGGCGACTACGGAGCCGCGAACCCCGACGTGTTCGGCGAGGTCTCCATCGACCTCTCCGCGGGCGGCACGATCAACATCAACGGCACCGCCCGCGGCAAGATCTCCGTCGACCGCGACCTGGATACCCTCAACATCGACGCCGTCGAGACATCACTCATCCGCGTGGGTGGCAACCTCGGCAACCTGCTGACCGGTCCGATGAGCGAGACGCGCGTCTCCGTTGAGAACACGCTCTCCCGCACTGTCATTGCCGGCAACATGTTCGACTCGGCGATCATGCTCGGTGCCGACCTCGGCCGCGATGCCGACTTCGGCGGCACCGGCGTCAACGCCGACACGGTCTCCGCGGGCTTCGCCACCTCGATCGATGTCCAGGGCGATTTCGAGCGATCCGACATCACCGCAGGCTTCCTCCGCGGGCCCGACGGGTTCTTCGGCACCGCCGATGACTCGGCATCCCCGGGCCGATCGCTCATCAACAGCGTGACCATCGCCGGATCGCTCGTCGGCTCCAACGCCAACAGCGAGGCCTACCGCATCGCGTCCACCGGCTTCCTCGGCAACGTCACGATCGCGGGTGTTCAAGGCACCGACCAGCGCAATTTCGCGATCGTCTCCACCGACGCGGTGCCCGTGCCCGTCCAGGTGGAGGACATCACCGTCACGAACGAGGGCGGCATCGCGGTTGCACGCATCCAGTTCAACCAAGCCGTCAACTCTTCGACGCTCATCTCAGCTCTTTCTATCGCCGAGGTCCGCAACGGTGGGCTCACACAGATCCTGCTCTCGGCCGGCACCGACTACACCCTTTCGGCCGACAGCACGACATCCGTCGCAACGATCACGTTCGCACGAGAGATCACGCAGCGCGATCTGTTGGACGCATTCCTCGGCCAGCCCGGCCCGGGCGTGTATCGCTTCTCCCTCGACGCGGACTTGCTCCGCGGTGCCGTGTCCACGCAGCTGCTCGATGGCGATGGCGACGGATTCGCCGAGCCCAGCGATGACTTCTCCCAAGACGCCATCTTGGGCGATCCGGGTGATCGGATCTCGCCGCAGATTATCAGTGTCAGCGAGTTCGCCGGGCTCGTCACGCGACAGGTTGACCTCTTCGGCCCCATCGACCTCGACGTCGTCCTCGACAGCAACACCACGCCCGACGGCCTTCCCGATACCAACCAGTCCTTCACGGTCACCGGCGCGATCGGAGACAACCCCGACAACGGCGTCAACACCTTCCGCGCCCCGGGCGACAACGACGTCTACAGCCTCACACTCCAGGCCGGCCAGATTCTCCGCTTCTCCGAGCTCGCCGGTTCGGCAACCGCTGCGAACATCAACCTCTATGACGAGTTCGGCAACGTCTTCGGCTTCGACGACCTGTTTTTCCGCGACCAGGGCGCCTTCCTCCCGAGCTCCGTCCGGCTCGACGATCAGGGCCAGCTCGTCGAGGATGGCCAACCCAACACCACCTTCAACCTGCTCATTCGAGAGACCGGTCGATTCTTCTTGGTCGTCGGCAACGCGCCGACCGATGCCTTCACGCTCGGCGTCGTCTCGGAGGTCGACGCTGCGCTCGGCAACACCGGGCCTTACAGTTTCAACCTCGAGATCTTCGACGACGGCAACACCGGCTTCGCCGGCGATACCGACTCGGGCGACGGCGCGTCCGTCGTCGAGGCACCCGTTTCCCAGGCCTTCGCCGGTCTGGACGGATCGCTCAACACCGCCGACGACCTCGAGCAGGTCGTCATCGGTGCCTTCCGCTTCACGCTCAACGCTGGCACCGACGGCATGAAGGGAACGGCCGACGATATTGTCACCGGCAACAACAACGCCGGCATCGTTTCCACTCGAGCCAACGGCCGCGTCACAACGTCGGTCTCGGGCGCGATCGGCCCGGGCGGTGCATCCGGCGTGCCCTCGGCCGTCTTCCCCGACGCCGACGTCTTCCATCTCAACAACGGCCAAGAGATCGAGCCCGGCACCCGCTACCGAATCACGGTCAAGCTCAACGAGCTCGGCTCCGACCTCGGCTCAGGCCTGAACGCGGCGGGAAGCACCGGCGATGTCCAGTTCGCCATCTTCGATACCACCAGCGCGACCGCGATCGACGACGCGTTGCTCCTGCTCAGCCCGTCGGATTTCTCGCCCAACGGCGGCACGCCGGGCGTCATCGCCGACAACGGCGTCAACTCCTACGGGTACGACGCCAACGGTGACTTCTTCATCGACATCCGCCTCCCCGGTCGAGTCGATGCGGGCACCACCACCGCCGGCACATACGCCGTGTACATCCAGGGTGTCTTCAACGCCAACTATCGGCTCGAGATCGTCAACCTTGGTGCCGCCGACCGAGCGACGCGACAGGCCCAGAACGTGCTCATCGAGACCAGCGGCGGTACCGTCGAGTGGCTCCGAGCCTTCGGCCTCGACCAAGATCTCCTCGAGTTCACCGCCGACACCATCGGTATCTCCGGCACCGCATCGAACGGCCAGAACATCGACGACTTCCTCGTCGACTACATCGTTTCGAGCCTCAACACGCTGTTTGATACGTCGGATCTGGCGATCACTGTCTCGTCCAACCCCAACGACTTTGAGTTCCAAGACTTCTCAACCGTGTTCCTCACCGCCAGCGCCGATCCCGCAGCCGTGTTCTCTGACGCCGGCTTCGCCTTCGCGAGCATCTTCAATCCCTTCACGTTCGGCGATGACTTCACGCAAACGTTCGGCGTCAGCCAGCGCTCTGACCCGCTCAACACCGATCGCACCGATGAAGCGGTCGTCTACATGCCCGCATTCAGCGGCCTCGGTTTCACCGTCAACAACGCCGACATCACAAGCCTCGGCGACGCACTCACCGCCGCTGTCGGCCGCCGCATCGGCGAGCTCGTGGGCCTACGCATCACCGCCAACCACCTCGTCTTCGATGAGTTCGACACCTTCGACATCATGGCGGCCGACTCGGTCACGCGTCGACCGGCGTCGAGCACATACGAGATATCAGATTCGCGACGCTTCCTCTCCGATCGCAGCGACTCGATCGCCGACACCAACTTCTACCTGGGCCAGACCATCGACCTCGCCCTGCTCTACCGCTACATCGGCCGCGCCTGATCCGCCCGGGTTACCCGTCGCCCCGCCAGTCCCATGGGGCCGGCCAGCGAAACCCAGTGCAACAAACAAACACGCCCCGTCATCGCGACGGGGCGTGTTTTTCGTAGGTCTTCGGTTATGCCGATCTGTGAAGTCTGTGCGGTCAGCCCGCGTTCCGCATCGACTCAACCCGCTCGATCAGCGAGCTCAGCCACTCGTCCGCCTCGCGTACGCGTCGCGTCAGCTCCCGCATCGGCAGCTCGACCGCCTCGCGCAGCGCCGCCTCGCGCTCGCCGATCGCAACCTGCTCGGCGGCGCTTGCCTCGCGCAGCGCGCCGAGCCGTGCCTCGAGCGCTTCGATCTCGCCGGCGAGCGCCTCGATCCGCTCGGTCGCGATCGGCGACGAGACCCGCTCGGCGATCTCCGCGGTCGCGCCCGCCGCGTCTTTGATCTGGTCGAGCATCCCGTCGATCGCCTGGCGTTCCTGCGCCGCATTCAGCACGATGTCCGTCATCGTCGCGCGGACCTCGTCGGCCCGCGCCGCCTGCTCGGTAACCTTCGTCGCCGCACGGTTCGCTCGGGTGACCGCTTTCGCCAAGTCAGCCTTCGCCTTGCCCGCCTGCTCGGCAAGCTCGGCCACGCCCGCCGTGTGGTCCTCGATCGTCGCCGTACGCTCCTTCGCGTCAGCGACCGCCGACTCGAGCCGCTCGCGAGCCGAGCCGCCGCGCTTCGCAGCGTCCGTCGCCAGCGCCGCGAGCTGCGTGGCAGCCTCCGTCACCGCCGACTCCACACGCCCGTGCACGCCCTCGCCGGTCGTCTCCAGATCGCTCTTGGCCGATTGCAGCCGGGTGATCACGTGCTCGTCGAGCCGCGCCAGCGCCGCGTCCACGGTCGCCTGTACCTTCGCCTCGATCTTGCCCGCCTGCTCGGCCGACGCGTCGAGCCGCGCGAGCATCGCCTCCGCACGCGTTGCCGCAGCCTCCAGCCGATCCGCGGTCGACTCGGCCTTCTCGGTCCGCTGCCGCAGCGCCGACGTGAGTTTCTTGGTGGTGTCGCCGATTCCGGAGATCGCCGAGTGTGCCCCGCGCAGCGCCTCGGCCTCGCCGCTCGCGCCCTCGATCAGCTGCCGAAGCTCGATCGAGAACTCCGAGAACGCCCGAGCATCGACCACACGCGGCGAGAGGAAGACCTCCTCGATCACCCCATCGATCACCGCGCCAGCCCCCGCACGATTGGATTGCACACCAGTTGCCATAGTCGCACTCCGTGCGTGGTCACCGCCCACTCCATGGGCGCGTATCAAAGAGTACCGTCGGCCCGCCGTCTGCGAGCCCTGCACATTCCGCCGACCCCGCCGTGCGGTTGGCACGCCCATACACTCTGGTGTGTCCAGCGGTCCCCCCAAGCGTCGAAAGTCCTCTGCCGAGCAGTCCGAAGCCGCGGCCCGCGTTGCGCCCTGCCGCGACAGCAGCAGGGGACCTCGCATCCAGCGCCTGCTCGCCGACGCCGGCGTTGCGTCCCGCCGAGCCTGCGAAGAGCTGATTCTCGAGGGCCGGGTCGAGGTCAACGGCGTCCCCGTCATCGACCTCCCCCTCTTCATCGACCCCAACCAAGACACCGTCCACATCGACGGCAAGCCCATCCAGCTCAAAGCCGAGCGCCACATCTACATCCTGCTCAACAAGCCGCCGCGCACGCTGACCACCGTTGCCGACGAGCCCGGCGCCGACCGCCGCACCGTGCTCGATCTCGTCGAGCACCCAAGCAGGGCTCGCCTCTTCCCCGTCGGCCGATTGGACTACGACACCACCGGCCTCCTCCTGCTCACCAACGACGGCGAGCTCGCCAATCGCCTCACCCACCCGCGCTTCGGCGTCGAGAAGACCTACCGCGCCGTCGTCAAGGGGCTCATCCACGACGAGGACACCCAGCGTCTCGAGCGCGGCATCTACCTCGCCGAGCGCCGCGAGGGCCTCACCGTCGGCGCCGCCCGCACCGCCCACGTCCAGATCCACGTCGTCAAGCGAGACCGCGACCGCTCCACACTCCAGATCACACTCAAGGAAGGTCGCAACCGGCAGGTCCGCCGAATGCTCGCCTCGGTCGGCTGCCCCGTGAAACGCCTCGAACGCATCGCGATGGGGCCGCTTGAGCTCAAGGGCATCGCACGCGGCAACTGGCGCGAACTGACCCAGCCCGAGATCCACGGCCTGCGCCGAGCGACACGCAAACCAAACGCCGGCTCACCCGCCACCAACACGCAAGGCACCGCGAGCCGAACGCGACGCGGCGGCTCGAAGGCAACCACCGGCAAGCCCAGCACGCCCCGCGCCCCCGGCCCGCGCGGCAGCACTCCGCGACCGCCCAAGGGCTCACGCCGCCCATCGCAATGACCGAGCAAGAAACCAATCCCGAGCCGTCTGCCGAGTCCTCCCCCGAGCGGGCAAAGGCGAGCGACGCGTTTCCGTCAACGAAGCGCGCGCACAACGCGCTGCGCATCGCGCGAGCCGCGGCACGCGACATCTGGTCGACCCAGCTCCCGCGCATGGCCGCGGCGCTCGCGTACCGCACGATTTTCAGCCTCATCCCCGTGCTCGTGATCGGCCTGGTGGTCCTCGGCGCGTTCGCATCCGACGAGCAAAAGACCGATGCGGTCAACCAGATCCTCGAGTTCACCGGCATCAGCGACATCGCCGTCGAAGACGCCGCAGCCGCGACCGAAGACGCCACCCCCATCGCCGACCCCGCCCAATCCCAACGCCTCGACGAGTGGATCCGCTCGCTGGTCGACAAGGTCTCGGGCATCAAGTTCGGCGCCATCGGTCTCGTCGGCCTGGCGACGCTCTTCTACGCCGCGATCTCGATGCTCGTGGAAATCGAAAAGTCCGCCAACAACATCTTCCATGCGCCATCGGGCAGGTCGTGGGCGCGCCGCGTGCCGCTCTACTGGACGCTCATCACGCTCGGCTCGGTCTTCCTCATCGCCACCTTTGCGGTCGGCGAACGTGTGCAATCAACGCTGCAAAGCGCGCTCTCCGTCGACGACGGCGGCTCGATCACCGCGCCCGCGATCTCCTACGCCGTCACCACAATGATCAGCACGGTGCTACTCCTCATCGTCTACACAACGATGCCGAACACCAAGGTCCGCCTGCGTCCAGCGTTCGCCGGCGCACTCATCGGCGCAATCCTGTGGGAAGCCGGCAAGTGGGGCTTCACGACCTACCTCGAGTTCTCAACCAACTACGCCCGCCTCTACGGCTCCATCGCGATCATCCCGATCTTCCTCCTCTGGGTCTATCTCACCTGGCTCATCGTCCTCTTCGGCCTGCACGTCTCGTACCTCATGCAGCACGTCCCCGACTGGACGGGCGTGTCACGCCGAGGCGATGACGACGGCCCCGCCATCCTCGACCCCGCCTGGGTCGTCGAGGTGCTCGCCGGCGTCGCGCGCGGCTTTGCAACAGGCAAGCCCGCCGCGGTCGAAGACATCGCGCGACGAACCGACCTCGATGAGCGCCTCGTCCTCCGCATCCTCGAATCGCTCACCGAGGCAGGCCTCGTCCACCGCGTCGAGGCCGGCGAGGACGAAGACCGCTTCACGCTCGCCCGCGCCCCGGCCGACATCCGGGCCGACGAGGCCCTCCGCGTCGGGCACGCCCTGGCGGGCGGCTCGCGCGACATCGCCCAGCACACCGCCCTCAGCCGCCTCCGGGCCGCCGAGGTCAGTGTCGCGGCCGGCCTGTCACTCGAAGACCTCATCCGCCCGACCTAACCCCCCCGGCGACGCGACGGGCCCGGCCGACCCGCCAACAATCCCGACCCATGACCCCCAAGCCCATGACCCGCACCCGGACGTACAAACTGGCGAGTGCAGTGCTCCCTCTCCTCGCGATGGCGACCCTCACGGGCTGCTATGAGCGCACCGTCAGCACCAAGGGCATCGGCTCCGAGACGCGATCGGTCGAGGAGCCCTACGCCGAGAATTGGCCGTTCTCCGCAATCGAGCGAGAGGTCGAGGCCGACCAGCAGCGCAAGGCCCGCCAGTCCCGCACCAAGCGGGCCCCGGCCGGCGGCGGCGGCTGGGACTGAGCCCACTCTCTCGCGGCAGTGGGGCGTAACCGCCGCACAATCGGGCTTCACGAGGTCTTCACAACGGCCGATAGCCCAGGCGCCGTGTCGGCGAAGCACCCTATCGCCTGCACAAACGCAACCCGAATCGAACGACCACTCCCGCAACCAGACCCTCGCCTCGCCGAACACTCTTTCCCCGCCCGGCGTACCACCGGGCCCTCTCCGGAGAGACACCCACCCCATGCACTACGACAACGTCACCGAGTTCTCGATCTACCTCGCCGACAAGCCCGGCGCCCTCGCGGGCGTGCTCGAGGCAGCCACTATCGAGGGCGTGCACGTCCAGGCGGTCACCGTCGGCGATTCCCACGGCTCGGGCCTCATCCGCCTCGTGGGCAACGACGCCGAGGCCCTCCGCCAAGTCTGCGAGCAGCTCGTCCACGCGGGCGGCGGCCCCGTGACCGAGGCCACCGTCCTCGCGGTCGATGTCTCCGAACGCCCCAACGCCTTCCGCGACATCGTCTCCCAGTTCGCGTCCGACGGCGTCAACGTCAAGTACGCCTACCAGGCGCCCCAGCTCAACGGCTCCCCCGCACGCTGCATCTTCCGCGTCGAAGAGCCCGATATGGCCACCAAAAGCCTCGATACCCTCGGCTAACCCCCATTCCAAGGGTCAAGCTGCCCGCCGCCTCATCCAGCCGGGGCCCGACGCGAACCCATGGCGTATCCTTTGTTCGGTGCGCGATAGCCGCGCGTCGGCACAGCCAGCAGGAGCCTCCCCCATGGGCATGGAAGCAGCACTCTCCACAGACTTCGTCCTCACCACCCAGCTCCAGCGCGTGGTCAATTGGTCGCGTCGCTCCTCGCTCTGGCCCATGCCCTTCGCCACCGCCTGCTGCGGCATCGAGCTCATGGCGACCGCATGCTCCCGCTACGACCTCGCCCGCTTCGGCGCCGAGGTCATGCGGTTCAGCCCCCGCCAGGCCGACCTGCTGATCGTCGCCGGCCGGATCGGCGTCAAGATGCTCCCCGTCCTTCAGCGCATCTACGAGCAGATGACCGAGCCCAAGTGGGTCATCTCCATGGGTGCCTGCGCCTCGACCGGCGGCGTCTTCGACACCTACGCCTGCGTCCAGGGCTGCGACCAGTTCATCCCCGTCGACGTCTACGTCCCCGGCTGCCCCCCGCGCCCCGAGCAGCTCATCGAGGGCGTCATGGCGATCCAGCGGCACATCGACAACGAGGGCATCCCGCCCAAGGGCCCCGACGGCCGCCGAATCCCCCTCGGCATCGCCCTGAACCCCACCCACGCCGTGGGCCCCCAGCCGGTCGCGCTCGGCATGGGCCGGTAAAGCAGCCGAGCTCGCCGCTCGCTTCGAATCTAGATAGGCTCGCGTGAGCCCGGCTTTTTGAAGCTGGTGTCGCGCCCCTAGCATCGGTGAGGAGAGCTGCGAAATGATGAACTCCATCAAGCCGGTGTCCGTCATTACCCTTGCGTTGGCCGTCGCCGGAGCGATCGCGGGTCCACTGGTGCCGCCCGCGGGCCCGCCAAGTTCAACCGCAAAGCCGCTCTCCGATATCGAGCCTCGCACCGCCATCAATGCGACGAACACGCCTGGCGACGCGGGTTCCATGTTCCGGATCGTTAGCCCCGGCTCGTATTACCTCGTCGACAACATTTCCGTCGACCCCGGAAAATTCGCGGTGCGAGCCGTTGTTCCCGGTGTGACGCTCGATCTGAATGGGTTCAACATTCACGGTGATCGGCTTGCCGCTGCGATTGATTTCCAGAGTGACAGCAGCGTGTTCGGTGGAACCATCGGTCCGATCGGCAGCATGGGTGATATCGGCGAGGGTTCCATCGCACGCGGCCTTGTCGTTCGTCTCATAGGCGGATTCGTTAGCCTGTCGGAACGATCGATAGTGTCAGAGTGCGTGCTTGACTTTGGAACGTCAATCTCCCAAGGATCGCGTCTTTTGCTTCGAGATGGAGCTGTCCTTAAGTACAGCCATGTCCGCGGGGTTGAGCGGCTTACCGTCGAGCCACTTGCAACCGTAAGTCACACAGTTGTCTGCAGAGTCGGGTCTTTAGAACTCGGCGATGATTCACGCCTCGATACGTGCAGAGTTCTCGAACTCGCGGGCAATATCTCCGGTCAGGATCGGGTCCGAGTGAGCGACACGCTTATCGATTCACTGTTGTCCTTTGGAGATAACTACACGGCGGGTTTCGGCGAGGAGACGCAGTGGACTCGGGTGAGGTTACTTAGTCGCGAGCAGGCTGCCGCAACGTTCGCAAGACGCTCGATCTTGACGGGCTGCACGTTTGTCGGAGCAAACTCGGTCGTGACGAACAACCGCCCAGGCGTTCGTATGGGTGAGGGTGCGGTTGTGCGCGGCTCGGTCTTTGCAGACTTCTACGACGAGGCGCTCGAGGTTGGCCGCGGCTCCGTAGTCACTGATTGCTCGTTCACTCGCTCCGGCGGCGCGGTCACCGCGTTTTCTGGATCGGTGATAACTGGAAACTCGGTGAGCGAGATGCGATTCCGCGCGTTCCAAATACGCGGCACGTTTCTGGCAGACAACTCCGTTTTCCTCGACGACGGCATCGCAATACTGTGCGATGGCGGGTCACGCATCACAAACAACACGGTAACGGGCGCCTCGATCCGCCTACAGGGTGCGGGCTCCGTCGTCGACATGAATCGAGTTAAGACGAGCATCGGTCCGTCGATTGAAGCTGCCGCAGCGGGAAACGTTGTGATCCGGAATCAACTCACCGGTGGACCCATCGCGACTGTTCCGGGCAACACGGTCGCCGCCACAGTCGATGCGGTGACGCTCGATTCTGCCGGACCATTCGCCAACATTGCCTACTGAAGCCCACCCACGCCGTGGGCCCCCAGCCGGTCGCACTCGGAATGGGTCGATAACCCTACGGGTCTGACCAAACCAATCCCGTGGCGAGTGATTTCCTGAGGCGTGCCAGCACTCCTCAGTTACTCTCATGCGCAGCGTTCGTTCTGCGCCAGAGAGAAACACTGGGGAGCCAACATCAGCCGCTTTGTTCTTGCCGTCGCCTGCGCTATCGCCACACCCGCCGCACTTGCTGGTCCATTGACGCCCCCGCCTGGGCCGCCCTCGTCGACGGGCAAGTCGCTCTCGGAGATCGAGCGCGGCATCCCGATCAGCGCGAGCAACACCCCCGGCGACTCCAACAGCCTGTTCCGGATCAGCGCGCCCGGCTCCTACTACCTCACCCAGAGCATCTTCGGCGTGCCTGCAGCGACGAGTGCCATCGAGATCGCCGCGAGCGACGTCGTCATCGATCTCAACGGCCATTCGATCAACGGCTCCTTCAGCGTCACCGAGACCACCCCCGCCATTTCCTCTTTCGGGCCGCGCAACGTCGTGGTCAAAAACGGCTCGATCAAGAGCTGGCAGAGCACCGGCATCTCCGCGGGCAACGACGGCCGCGTCTCCAACGTCCACTTCGATGTGGTCGGCGGCGTCGACGGCTCGGTCGGCGGCAACTCGGCCTTCATCATCGAGCACTGCACCTTCCGCGCCTCGACGCACATCCGCCCACAAGACGGCACGATCATCCATAACTGCCGCTTCCGAGACATGACCGACGCGATCCAGAACCCCACCGCCGACAACGTCACCATCACCGACGTGGTCGTCATCGGCACCAACGGCGAAACCAGCGGCGAGGCGGTCATCCGCTTGGGTGATAACGCCGTGGTCTCACGCGTCGCGGTCCGTGATGAGAGACGTGGCGCCATTCGCGTGGGCGCGAACTCCGTCGTGAGCGAATCGGTCTTCACGGGGGCCACGACCGGTGGTGGCATGAACACCGGCGTGCGGGTGGGCGACGCCTCGATTGTCCGAGACACGCTCGTTTCCCGGTATGGCCTCTCCGGTATCTTCACGGGCGACGACTGCCGAATCACGTCGAACGTGTCGCTGTCGAATGGCGGCGCGGGCATCGCCACGGGCTGGCGCTGCTTGATTACTGGAAATCTCGTCACCGGAAACCGCTCCGGCTTCGGAATCCAGGCGGGGCTTCGTTGTATGGTCATGCACAACCACGTCGAGCACGATGTTGTGCCGGGCTACGCGATCCGAGCATTCGACAATTCAACAGTCTTCCAGAACGTCGCCGTCCTGAACGGCATCCAAGTGGTCGGCCAAGACTCCCTCGTGGACGGCAACCGGATCGTTGCGTCGCAAGGACCTTCGATTGTCGCTGGCGACGGCTGCCTCGTGATCCGCAACGTGTACTCGGGCGGCGGCCTTGCCTTTTCGGGCTTCGCCACGTTCGCATCGAGCGTCTCCGGTAGCGCGATCGACACCGCCGGCCCCTTCTCAAACATCGAGTTCTAGCAGCCCGCGGAAGCCCAGGTGGGCCCTCGCAGAATCACCCCCGCGCAACGCCATGACGCGCCCCATCGGCCCAGCAAGGCCGCGCGGTATCGTGCGCGGCGAAACGTCCGCTTCTGCCCAACCACCGCCCCCGATTGGCCGATCAACATGCCCATGCAACCGCTCCAACGCCACGCCTCCAGCACCAAGTGCCTCCTGGCAGCCGCCGCCCTCGCGTTCGGCCCGATCGGCCTGGCCCCTTCGCACGCGGCTGCCCAAGACGCCCCCGCGCCCACCGCCCCCGCGCGCGATTCCCCCGCGACCGAAGGCTTCAGCCTCGCCGGCCTCGCACGCTACCCCACCGTCGCCGAACTCAACGACTGGTTTTCCAACTATCGCCACACACATGCCGTCGAGCGCGTACCCGCGGCGATCGTCGCCTACAGCGAGTTCGGCCGCCTGTCGGGCAACCGCCCACTCGTCATCCTCTCGGCCTTCTTTGCCGAGATCGTGCGCACGCACCCGGACAAGTACCGCGAGTGGGACGAGATCCTCCGCGACGGCAACGAGGCCGAGCGATGGCTGCTCTGGAACGCGATCTGGTGGAGCGGCCTCGACGACACCGAAGAGTTCTTCATCGAGCGCATCAAGACCGCCCGCGAGCGCGATCGCAAGACCATCCAGTACTTCCTCGACAATGACCCGCACGATCTCAAAGCCACGCCAGTGGACAGCGAAATCGTGCTCGTCGTGCTCGCGTACTCGTATTTCGGTGGCGGCGATCCGATCTATCTTCACCGCATGGCCGAGCCTCTGAAAACCCCCGCGATGGGCGTCACCGAATTCCAACGCACCGGGCCCAACAAGTCCGAAGAGTTCGCCGGTGCCGCGTCGCGCCTCTTCGTGAACTACGCCGCCGGGCACGACGACATCGTCGCGTTTTGCCAAGACCTGGCCATCAACGGCGACGAGTGGCAGCAGAGGCGTATGAATCAGATTCTCATGTCGGTCGGCCGCGAACGCGAGATCCGCGAGATCCAGCCCAATCCGATCATCCTTCGGCCAGACGATCCCGCCGCCAACCCCGCGGGCGCACCCGACCCAGCTCCCGCCGGCCCCGCGGCGCCCGACGGCGATGAATAGACCTCGCCTCATCGCGGCATCCCTCTGCGCGCTGATCGCCTCCGCCGCCGCGAGTGTGTCTTCGCGTCACTACGAGGTCATCACCGACCTCCCCCCGCGCGACGCCGAGCCCATCGTCGAGCGCGTCGACGCCATGCACGACGCGCTCGCGAAGCGCTTCGCATCGTTCGGCCACAACAACGCCAAGCGCCTGCACCTCGCCGTCTTCGCCGAGGCCGACGCCTACCTCGCCCACCTGCGAGGCGAGGGCATCGACGCGACAAACACCGCCGGCCTCTTCTACGTCTCCGGCCCAAACGCCGGCGTCGCCAGCTACCTCGAGCCCCAGGGCATCGCCCGCATGCACTCGACCCTCCAGCACGAGGGCTTCCATCTCTTCGCGCACACACACATCAGCCCCGACCTGCCGGTCTGGGTCAACGAGGGGCTCGCCGAGTACTTCGGCGATGGGCTCTTCGTCAAAGAGCGCTTCGTGCTCGGCGGCGCGAGCGCCGATCGCATCCACGAGGTCCAGGCAGCGCACGCCGCGGGCAAGACCTTCCCGCTCGAAGAGCTCATGTCCATGACCAATGCCGAGTGGAACACCGCCGTGCGCACGGGCGATCCGCGCGCAGGCGTCCTCTACGACCAGTCCTGGTCGCTCGTCCACTTCCTCCTCCACGGCCAGCGCGGCAAGCACGCCGACCGCTTCGAGAACTACCTCCGCGCCATCGCGCGAGGCGTCACGCCCGACCGCGCCTTCGAGCAGGCATTCGGCACCCGCGATCTCACCGCGCTCACCCGCTCGTGGACCAACCACATCGAGACCGTCGAGCCCGACGCACTGTTTACGGCGACCGACCGCCTCCGCTTCTTCGCCGAGGGTCTCGCTGGCCTGCACGAGCGCGACGTCACGCCCGCCTCGATGGACGATCTCGAAGACCAGCTCAAGCGCCGCAGCTTCCGCGTCGTCATCTCCGGAAGCCACGGCTCGAGCCGATCGCTCGCCGCCGCCGACGAGGGCATCTTCGACGCGCCCCCCGCCGATCGCCGCCGCGGCAGAACCGCCTACGAGCTCCGCCGACCCGCCCAGCGCGACATCCCCCCGAGCATCCGCGTCACGGGCCTCCGCACCACGCCCAGCATCGAGTGGCACCGCGACCGCGACGGCCGGCTGACCTATCAGATCCGATACGATTGATGCCGTCAGATCGAATGGCGCGAAAGCGCGCGAACTCCATTCCAAAAAACCGGCGACGGAGGGAAGTATCTATGGCAGCGGACGTGCTCGACCATCGCATCATCGGCGACGACCTCCAGGCCGTCGTCATCACGCTCGACCCGGGCGAGGCCGCCGTCGCCGACGCGGGCTCCATGATGTACATGGAAGACGGCATCGAGATGGGCACCAGCCTCTCGATGAAGCAAGACAGCGGCGGCATCTTCGGCAAGCTCTTCGAGGCCGGCAAACGCGTCGTTGTCGGCGAGTCGTTCTTCATCACGCTCTTCGCCAACAACGCCAGCGAGCGCCGCGATGTCGCCTTCGCCGCGCCCTATCCCGGCCACGTGATCCCCGTCGAGCTCTTTGACCACGGCGGCGAGATCATCTGCCAGAAGGACGCATTCCTCTGCGGCGCGCGAGGCGTCGAGGTCAACATGTTCTTCAACAAGCGCATCGGCGCCGGACTCTTCGGCGGCGAGGGCTTCATCCTCCAGAAGCTCACCAGCCCATCGAAGCACGGCCAGGTCTACCTCCACGCCGGCGGCTCGGTCATCACCCGAACGCTCAAAGCCCACGAGAAACTCCGCGTCGACACCGGCTGCCTCGTCGGTTTCGAGCCAAGCGTCGACTACAACATCCAGATGGTCCCGGGCATCAAGAACAAACTTTTCGGCGGCGAGGGACTCTTCTACGTCACCCTCACCGGCCCCGGCACGGTCTGGCTGCAAACGCTCCCGTTCAGCCGCCTCGCCGACCGCATCATCGCCGCCGCGCCATCAAGCGGTGGCAGCAGCAAGGGCGAGGGCTCGCTCCTCGGCGGCGTCGGCCGAATGCTCGACGGCAACTAGCTCGGCCTCGCCCCACTCCACTCACACCAACACCACTCACACCAGCGGAACATCGCCCCGGCCCGGGCGATCATCGCGCCGGTCGCCTTCCGCGCCGTCGTCCACCCCGTCATCAACAACAAGATCGTCGTCCGCCGCACCCGGCGTCGTCTTGCCGAAGCTCACATCGGGAAGCTCAAGCGACCGCGTGCCCGGCAGCATCGGCGCGTTCGGATCGCGGGGCCCCGCGCTGCCCTTGGGCACAAGAGCCTCGACATCAACGAGCCGATCCGCCGCGAGCAGCAGGCACGACACCGACTCGCCCTCATCGCCGTCCGCCGCAGCACTCCACGCGCGGTTGAGCGCGCGCTCGGCGCTGCTAAACACATCCATCAGCGCCGCGTACTTGCCCAGCCCCATCACGCCCACCAGCGTCTCGCGCCGATCGACCAGCGACGGAATCTCCTCCGCCTGCAACCCGCCCACGCGGTCAATAATCGCGTCGAGCCGATCACGCCTCGTCAACATCGCCGGCGTCTCTTCGATCAATCCCGCAACGACCGCCCGCATCGACGACACCACATCCGACGGAGCCGCGTGCTTCGAGCCCGCCGCCGATTCGCCCGCCATGATCCGCGCCTTCCGCGCGATCCGGCTGATCATCGCCGAGGCAATGAACCCCGCGACCGCGATCGCGAACCACCACCACTCGGTCCACCGCGCGATCGCATCGCCGAACGAACTCGGAAAATCCTTCACACGCACCCGCTCAACACCCGCATCGCGCAGCGTCTTGAGCACCGCGGCGTCGATCACCGTCGCCTCGCCCGTCTCCGGGTCGGTCGCCTTGACCAGCGGCTGAGGGTCGTCATCGGCCGGGGCGACAACCGCATCATCGTCCCCCTCGGCCGCGGCTTCCGTTTCCGCCGGCTCGGCGATGCCCGCCGGTGCCGCCATGCGCAAGCCGATCAAAAGCTCGTCATCGAGCGAGGTCTTCGGCAGGTACGCGGTTGTCGCCGCCACCGCGCCGAGCACGAGCGAGAGGGTCGTCAGGATGAATGCCACAAATCGCATCGCCCGTCTCCTTAGCCCATCGCCAGCACGATGATGTTGATCCCGAGCGCGAGCAAACTCTCGCCGACAATGAACCCCGCCGCGAGCGGCACGCCGTACTCCTCAGCACGCCGTTTCCCAAATACGGTGCTCGCCAGAATGTTGATCACGCACCCGATGCCGTAGGTCGCAATGAAGATGAACGGCAGGTACATGCTCAGGCCCACGAGCACGCCGAGCCCGGCAAACCCGCCAAGCCCGAGCAGCATGCCCAGCGCGCCGCCGAGCCCGTAAAGCGCGTACGGCATATCGCCGCCACGCACACCCATGATCACCGCCTGCAACGCCTGGGCTTGCGGCGCGGCCGTGTCCGTGCCCGGCCCGAGCGGCACGCCCACGCTCTTCATGTTCACCGACGCGATAAGCACCAGCGTGCCCATGCACACGATCGGACCGAGCCACGTCGTCATCAACTCGACCATCTGCTGCTTGCGCGGCGTCGCACCGACCAGGTGCCCAGTGCGAAGGTCGGCCATCATGTCGGCCGCCAACGTGATCGCCACGCAGAGCGCCGCGCCGATCAGCACCGCCATGAGCACGTTGCCCGAGCCCGCGAGCATCAGCACAAGCACCACCGTCAGCAGCGCCATGCCGCTGATCGGCGACCAGTCCGTCATGCCCGTGCACTGCGCGATGATGATGCCCGCGAACCAGATCCACGCCGCGCCGATCAAGGCGATCGTCAACGCCCGCCAGTGGCGATCCATGCCGGCAAGCCAGCCCGGCTTCGCATCCTTGCTCGCGAGATACTCGTCGCGCTGGTCGTCGGTCCACTCGTCGGTCCAGGCCGTCCGCGCGTCGCTGTTCGCCACGGCGATCGCGTATCCCTTGTACTCGACCGGCTCGATCCGCTCGTTGACGGGCTGCTCGGTCACCGGGCAGAGCCCGTTGGTATTCAGCGGCTTCGCGCCCTCGATGTCCGCCGCGACGAACAGCAAGCCGACAGCCAGCACCACCGCGACGAGCAGCGTCTTGATCCCAAGCTCCTCGCGCTTGCCCCCGCCGCGTTTCGTCTTGCTCGATGCCAAGCTCTTCAGCGCCGCTCCGATCGCCGGCAGCGACGCGAGCACGCCGATCAGCGCACCACCAAGCAGCAACCCGATACCGAGCGGCCGGTTGAACGCACCGAACGCATACCCCGCCACCTCCGATGCCTTCGTCGTCGCCGGCGTCCAGCCGAGTGCATAAGTAAGCGGGTTGAGCACCAGGAACGCCAGCACGCCGCCCGAAAGCACGATCAACCCGGCCTTGCCCGACAGATACCCCGCGCCGAGCGCGAAGGGCGCAATCGCGAAAACGATCTGATACTGCGCCGGCACGCCGAGCCATCGCCCCACGTCCACCGTCGAGTTCGTTACCGCAAGATCTGGCTTGCCGTCCTCGTCGAGGTCCATCTCCGGATCGCGCACCGAGTCGATGACCGCGCCGTTCTCGTCGCGCACGTCGATCGTCCGCTCGGGCAGGCGAATGTCCAGGTCCTCGTATCCAAACAAGGGCTTCTTCGCCTTGAGCGCCTTGAGCGCCGACCAGTCCTCCAGATCTTCGCTCACGAGAAACGCCGTCAGCGCGACCTCATCGTCCGTGTCGGTCGGCCCGCCCTGCTGGAGCATCGCCGCCATCGCCTGCACCGCGCCGCCCTGCGCGTCCGACACGGCCGGGTCCCGCGACCACTCTTCGGCAAACGCGGTGAAGTCCTCGCTCGCCTGCGCCCGCGCGAGCACACGGCCGCGCTCGATCACATCGCCAGGGATCTGCCCGTCTTCGATCCATTCCGCGATCTGTCGGGTCTGCGCCGCGTCGGCCTCGCTCACCTTGCCATCGGCAACGAGCGCGTCGAGCTCATCGAGCCCCGCGCCGATCTTGATCGAGGGGAGCCCCGCCGGCGCGTAGATCGCCGCCGAGAGTGTGATGCCCAAGAGCAATAGCAGCGTCTTTGCCGCGCCCGCGCCGGGGCTCTTGAGAATCGCCGCCACGCCCGTGCCCGTCGGGAATCGCAGGCGATCGATCTCGATCATCTGCTTCCGCAATGGCACGATGAACGCGCACCCGAGCACCGCGCCCGCGATGCACGCCGCGGTGATCAGCCAGAAGTCCGCCGAGCCAAACTCGAAGGTGTACCCCAGCAGCATCAGCACGGGCACCGTGAAGATGATGCCCGAGTTGGGGATGTTGATGCTGCTCGCCGCGGTCTGCGCGATGTTCGTTTCAAGGATCGAGCCCGCGCCGGGCACGAACCGTCGTCCGATGCCGCGGAGCAAGCCGAAGCCCAGCACCGCCGCGATCGCGCTGCCGCCGATCGTGAAGCCGATCTTCAGCCCCGCGTACGTGATCGACGCGTTCATCACCACGCCCACGAGCAGCGCGAAGAGCAGCGCACTCAACGTGACCTCGCGGTAGCTCCCCCCGCTCGCGGGCACCGCCATCGGCTCGTTCGCATCACGCTCGGGCATTCGGAGTCTCCAGGCTTGGTCGGGCATCGGGCGTCACGCCCGCTTCCCCGCTTCAGTGAGGTTCGCCATCCTCGCCGATGGGCTCGCCCCTGACAACCCGCCCGCGCATGAAAACGCGGCGCTCAACGCGCCGCGCAATTGGAACTCGTTGTCGACCCTCACGCGGAGAATCGGATCACATCACTCAGTGCAGGTTCTTGCGGCAGTAGATCCGCCGGCCGAGCTTGCGCTGCTTGTTGATGATCTTGCGACCGCTCTTGGTCTTCATGCGAGCACGAAAGCCCAGCTTGCGGCGACGCTTGATGTTGCTCGTACGACGCGGGTAATGAATCGCCATCACTGCCTCCCGCCCAACGCATCCGCCAGGCGACTTCGCTCAATTCCAACCGGCACCCGCCACGCCGTCGTGGACTGCTTGCCGTTTGGTTTTTGTTCATTCCAAGCCCGCCTCGGCCATCCGAAGCCAGCGGCCTCAACGATAGAACCCTCACCCGCCAAAGACCAGCCCCCGCCCAACCCGCCCACGCGCAACCCAGCCGACTTTGCCCACAAAGATTTGCCTCGATCCCGGCCCGCCGATGCCATATGTTCAGGCGGTCCAGCACCCCGCGCCAAGGCCACCGCGCCCCGCGAGCCCCGCTCGGCACCCCGTCCAGCGACCCTCCCGGCCCTGCAACCCGCAAGGCCGGCCCCCCGGGCCGATCGACGAGACGCCGCACTCCAAGCTCGCACCCGCCGCGATGCCCCACGCGCCATCCGTGGGAGTTCCGCGCCGTGAGTACGACAGCCCAGTCTCAGCCAATCCAATCTCAAACAACCCCAACCGAAGTCGCCATCGACACGCCCGCAGTCCCAAGTGCCAGCGTGATCGACCCCGCCGTGCTCGAAGCGATCGAGTCGGCCCTCGGGCACACCTTCACCAACCGGGCCGTGCTCGACCGCGCGCTCACGCACGCGTCCGTCGCCGACTCGCGCGTCGAGTCCAACGAGCGCCTCGAGTTCCTCGGTGACGCGATTCTCGGCGCGGTCGTCTGCCACCGCATCTTCGAGCGCTTCCCCCGCCTGCTCGAGGGCGAGATGACCAAGATCAAGTCCCACGCGGTGTCTCGCAAAGCGTGCGCCGATATCGCCAAAGACCTCGGCCTCGTCGAGCATCTTGCGCTCGGCAAGGGCATGCAGGTGCACGGCCGCCTCCCGCCCTCGCTCGCAGCCGCCGTGCTCGAGTCGGTCGTTGCCGCGGTCTATCTCGACGCGGGCTACGAAGCCGCCCGAGACATCCTCATCCCCCTCATCGACCCCATCATCACCGGCGCCGCAACCAGCGGCCACCACGACAACTTCAAGTCCGTCCTCCAACAGCACGCGCAACAAACCCTCGGCTCCACACCCTCGTACCGAGTCCTCGACGAGCAAGGCCCCGACCACGCCAAGTGCTTCCAGGTCGCCGTCACCATCGCCGATCAGGTCTTCGAGGGCGAGTGGGCGCAGTCGAAGAAGACCGCCGAGCAGCGTGCCGCACTCGCCGCACTCCGCGCGCTCAACCTCGTCAAAGACTGCCCCGACAACGGCGTCCGCATGACCCGCGCCAAAGAACGCAAGGCATCGGCCGAGTAACCGGCGTCCGCTACCGCGACATCGGCACCAGATCGACCACCACCGGCAGGTGGTCACTCGCCGACGTGTCGCTCGCGTCGAGCCCCGCCTCCGCGAGGCTCACCGGCCCGAGCCGGCTCGTATCAAGCACGAACGCCTGCGCCACCGTCGCGCCGCCCGCGAGCACGTAGTCGAGCCGCCCGGGCCCGAAGTCGTTGCCCGCCTCCCACCACGTGTAGATCGCGCCATCGCCGAGCACCTCGGCCCGCACGATGCCCAGGTCCGACCCATCCCCCGCGAGCCCGCGCCGCAACGTATCCAAAGGCCCGCGTGTGCCAACCAGATTCATATCACCCGCGACCACCCGCACATCCACGTCGCCCCACGCGGCGTCCAGCATCGCGTTGATCGCCTGGGCCTCGGTCTCGCGGATGCGATCCTCGCGCGAGTTCGCGCCGCCGCAGCACTTGAGGTGAACACTCGCCACGCCAATCCGCCCAGCCGGCGAGTCCACCACGCCCGCGACCACGCGCGTCGCGCGATCGCCACCCCGCGCGTAGACCTCGCCGCCCACGCGTTGCGTCGGCCAGGGCGACACCACGCCCACGCCCCACGCCTCGCCCATCATCGCCGACCACACACCAACGTCCGTCGGCGTCGGCACCAACGCGTTGAACCAGCCCCGCAGGTACTTATCCTCCTCGACCGTCCACTCCTGCACGAGCACCACATCGGGATCCAGCGCATCGAGCACCCGCGCGAACGGCCCGGTCATCTCACGCGGCTTGCCGCGCAGCACGTTCCACGCCACCACCCGAACCGCTCCATCGGGCTTCGCCGGCAGCGCGACCTCCGCAACCGCCGTGCCGCCGCGAGGCTCGGGCGCCATCGCCGAAGAGATCACGCTCCACCCTTCGAGCTCGCCGCTCGGGCCGATCTGGCCCACCGCGCCCCGCACCTCACCCGCCGCGATGCCGACCCCGCGATCCACCGCCGAACGCTCGACGCGCAGCTCGTACCACCGCGACGCGTACGTCGGCGCGAGCACCGCGCCCGCCACATCGTGCGACCCCTCGCGGGCCCGGCCGTCCGCGTCGTAGCGAACAACTTCCACGCCCCGCCCCGCCGACCCGTCGTCCTCACGCGGGCTGTACGCGATCTCGATGTCCACGCCCATCGGCAGGTCATCGACCGTCCGCAGCCGACCCGTCGCCGGGTCCGCGTCGATATCGAGCATCACCGCGAGTGTGCGCGACGACGCCTGGATCGCCGCCGGCTCGCCCTCCACGAGAAAACGTGCGTAGATGTAATCCCGATCCGCCATCAGCAGCGCATCGCCATCGCCGATCGCCGACCAGTCATCGAAGACGCCATCGATCACGATCGCCGGCACATCGCTCGCCACCACGCGAGCGGTGGGGGGCGTCACGGGATCCGGCTCGCTGCACGCGACTGCGCCCATACCAACCCACGCTGCAAGGCCCAAAGCACACCCGCCGCGCACGCATCGCATCGTCATCATGTGTATCACCTGAGTCATCGCATCAGCACGACGAGTGCCATCACCACAGCCACGACGACCATCGCCGCGCTGATCGCCACCGCTGTCACCGCCAGCGACTGGCTCTTCTTCAGCGCCGTCGCAAACTCGTCCTGCCGCTGCTCTTGCGAAGCGCGACCCTCTTCGAGCGTCTTCGCCAGCGTCTCGTTGACACCAACGACCCGACCCATCGAGTCACGCACGCCCTCGAGCGCGTCGGCTACCTCGCCCTCGCGCTCGGCCGTGCCCTCGAGCAGGTTCGCCGCCCGCTCGATCGCCTCGCGCTGCGCTTCGCCCATCGCCTCGTTGCGCTCGACACCATCGCGCGTCACCGCGATCAGCTCGCCCATCGCCTCGCGCAGCTTGATCTGCTCGTCCCGAAGCTCCGGCAGCACCGAGGCCGACTTCGTCGCCGCCTCGACCAGCCGCGTGAGCTCTTCTTCTCTCCGGGCCCGCGCGTCGAGATGCTGATCGAATTTGCGCACAAGCTCCAGCACCTCGGCGTAGTTTCTCTGGAGCTCCGCGACCAGCTCCTGCTTATTCCGCACCGGCCGCGGCGCGAGCGACTCCTCGCCCTCGACCTCCATCAGCAGGTCGTCATCGCTCTCGCGAGCCGCCTCCGGCACGCGGACCTCCACCGGCGCCGCCGGCTGCGGCATCCGCTTCTGCTTGCCAAATCCCAACTTCTGAAAAACACCCATAGCGCAACTCCTCCGTGGACCGCACCGTACGCCCCGCACCCGACCCCCGCAACAGATCACCCCCCACCCACAACACAATAAACCCCCCGAGCACACCCACCCCCAAACCCCCACCCCACACCCCCCCCCCCACCCCACCCCACCCCCCCCCCC
>ERZ1740070.266-NODE-266-length-36948-cov-6.569729_pt1 | contig 36948 bp, 37 predicted proteins | sample MGYA00581734_ERZ1740070 | MGnify/ENA primary metagenome ERZ1740070 (study PRJEB43018, sample SAMN04849744) | marine metagenome | isolation source: floating plastic debris | place: Pacific Ocean | collected 2008-09-01 | study: EMG produced TPA metagenomics assembly... | reverse complement strand
TAGATTGAAACCCCTGCAGAAGCGGGGTGCCTGACTTTAACAGCAAACCCTACTTACCCACCAAACTCTTGTGCGAGGGGCCTGGGGACGTCGGAGGTCCCCAGATCAAGGAGGGTTTCAGGGAGGAAAGCCCTGAGCAACCCATTTCGCATTGGTCAATGTCTAAAAGCCACACCAATTCCCTACAGGAGAAAATCTGTAACTTCAGTTTCTTGAAGAGTAAGCCAAACCCTTATAACCCTAACCATCCCCCCACCGGCAACCCAAACCTAACTCTCACTTCCTCTAACGACATTGTCCAATACTCCTCCAAAGGCTGGGCAATCACACAAATGGCCTGTTTACCCAGCATTCTTCCTGCATTTTCATGCTTTGATAATCTCTTCCACTGCCAGGGTATAAGTAAGCGGGTCATCCAATGCCCTACACAAGCAGCACGATCAAAGGCAGGGCTATAGCGCTGAGCAGCTACAAAAGACCAGACACCCAGCTCTCCCGCCAAGCTAGTGTCAAACCCTAAGAGAACATGAAAAGCGTCATGAAAAATGGGATAACGAACAGACAGTACTGAAGACTTGTACAGTTCGCGACGGGTTATGGGAGAAAGAATGAGGGGTTGAATATCGTTCTTTTTAAGAAACTGGGCCAGGTTGCGACCAAAGCTGTTAGGCGGCTGAGATGTTAGGTAATCAAGGGTGATATGGGGGAGCGGATTGGCTAGCTGAGCCAGGGTATCGTCTAAATTAGCGTAGGCAGGAGTACCAAGAGCCGCTGCTTTGTAAGCAGCTGTGTCGCCTGGGTGACCAGCTAAACCAGCTTGAATCGCTTTGGTCAGATAGCGAAGATGCATTGTGGTTTATTGCAAGATGGTCTTGGATGCAATGCGTGTTTTCTTTTTAGCGTGTTCTGATAGGTCTTGACCGGTCTGTAACTGGGTAACGTTTTCTTGTAAAACTGTTGCGGCGTTTTGGTCACCCAGCTGCAGAGCAGTTTGGGTGGCCGACTGTAGCATCGTAATAGCGCCAGTGCGATCGCCGGCTTGTAGTTTGGTTTCGGCAATTTGGGTTTGGCGATACTTGGCTAGGGCCAAAATGTATTGCTGAACTTTAGGATCAGCTTGGGGTTGATAAACTGTCTGGGCAGTAATGTTGATAATGGCTTTGTCTGTTGACAGGGAGCTGCCCAGCGTGGGGTCGTCATACTGGATTTCAGCGTGGGCAATGGGGTGAGTCCCTGCTGGTAGTTGAGAAACATATAGATTGGCCAGAATAACGCGGGGCGTATTATTCATCAGGTCGCCCAGACGTACGATAGCTTGCTCACCTTCGCGGCGAACATCTAGTTCAATCGTTTCAGGGAGTACCTGAGCGATGGGTTTGAGTTCGGCTAAGCGTACCTGGGGCTGCAGCGTCAGCACTAGATAGGCATTGGTCAGACTAACAGACTGAACTCGATTAAAAAGCCGGCTAAATTCTTGGATAGCTGTGTCTGGGTTTTGAATGTAAGCCAGGCTGCCATTACCAGCATCGGCTAACTGTTCGAGGACATCCTGATTCCAGTGATGACCAAAGCCAAGGGTACTAACGGTAAAGCTATAGCTAACGGCCAGCTGAGCAAATTTGAGGCAACGGTCGTTGCTGCCGTGCTCGTTTTCACCATCGGTCAATAGAAAAATTTGAGAAACGGTGCTGTTTTTTCCCTTAGCGACTTCTGCGATACCCAGCTTGAGACCTTCATCAATGGCGGTACCACCCCCGGCTCTGATACCTTCGATGGCTTGTTTAATGGCGTCGGGATTCGTGGCTAGCTGGTTGGGGACAACGACCTGAGCTTCATGGTCAAAGGAGATTATTGAGATGCGGTCCTGGGGAGACAGGCTATCGACAATTTTTTGGGCGGCGGTCCGAACGGTTTGAATGGGGGCACCCCCCATTGATCCGCTTTGGTCGAGGATCAGACATAGATTTAAGGCGGGTCGTTCACTACTGGCGGCTTGTACAGAAATGGCTAAGTGTCGCTGGCTATTGGTTTGATTGCTGTCCAGGTTGCGATCGCTAATGGACCACTGCACGTTAGCTTTCATACATTTGTCTCCCTAACCAATGACACTACCAATATGGTTCTAGATATTTACCCGCCGCACATCCCCCTAATGTGCTGAAAAATAGTGGCGCAGCTTGCCCAAAATTAGCTTTGTGCAGATGGCGTACAGCCAGTCTCAGACACTAGCGTTCTCCATTGAAATAATAGTTTGGACCGCAATAGACAGGGCAATGTGCAGATAAAGGCTACATAACCTGACGTAAAATTCCTTAAAAAGACCCATAGCGCATCGAGAGTGGCTCTTGCTTCAACCAGAGTTTACAGTAGGTCCAATGGGCGGATATCCCCCAAAGTCCCAGCCTGCTAGCTTGTTCAGAGCGAGTTACACTATGTAGACGTCAATAGGCTGTGACATCACAGGCTTATTGAATCAAACCGTTGAACGGTGAACAGCTGACACCGCAAAGGGCTAACTTGGGTTTATGAGTTCTAACATTAAAGCCGTACAGGCTCCTTACTATGGCGGAGATGCCGCGTTTCGCACTCCCCCTCCAGACTTACAATCATTGCTGCTTAAAGAACGGATTGTCTATCTAGGTACGCCATTGGTGTCGTCAGACGACTACAAGCGTCAAATGGGTATGGATGTCACACGGTTGATCATCGCCCAGCTGCTTTATCTAGAATTTGACGATCCCGAAAAACCCATTTACTTCTATATCAACTCGACTGGAACATCCTGGTATACCGGCGATGCCCTGGGCTTTGAAACTGAAGCCTTTGCCATTTGTGACACCATGCGCTACATTCGCCCACCGGTACATACGATTTGTATCGGTCAGGCCATGGGGACAGCGTCAATGATTTTGGCCGCTGGTACTAAAGGGTTCCGGGCTAGTTTACCTAACGCCACTATCGTACTAAACCAGCCACGTACGGGTGCTCGGGGTCAGGCCACCGACATTCAAATCCGTGCAAAAGAAGTCCTTTCAAACCGGGAAGCTACGCTAGATATTTTGTCTCGCTGCACCGGACAAACTCCCGAAAAATTGCAGAAAGATACTGATCGTATGTTCTACCTCACGCCTGAGGAAGCAAAGGAGTACGGTCTGCTTGACCGTGTATTGGAAAGCACCAAAGATCTACCGACTCAAATTCCAGCAGGTGTTGCTTAACCCATGTCTGTAGAACGTCCTATCCGAGTGCCCTATAATCTACCCGGCAGCCGTCGGTGGACTTGGGTCAACATATACACCCGCATGAGCCAGGAACGTATCCTGTTCTTGAATCAGCCTTTAACCGATGGGGTGGCTAACTCACTAATTTCAGCGTTACTGTATTTGGACTCTGAAGACCCAGGCAAGCCCATTTATATGTATATCAATTCGCTAGGCGACCCTGTGATGGCAGGGATGGCGGATGGTTCAGCTGGCATGATGTCGATTACAGCCGGTTTAGCCGTCTACGACACCATGCGCCACATCAAGTCTGATGTGATTACCATCTGCATGGGCCAAGCCATTGGTATGTCCGCTGTACTACTCTCCTGTGGAGCTAAGGGCAAGCGCTCTAGTCTACCAAACTCCTCCATTGCATTGATTCATCCCTACAGCGGTACGCGGGGTCAAGCAACTGACATTGAGCTAAATGCTGATGAAGTCCTTAGCAAAACCAGCTTGATTACTAAGCTGCTAAGTGAAAATACCGGTCAGACGGCAGAAAAAGTCCATAAGGATATGGAGCGGATGTTTTATCTGACACCGCAGGAGGCTATTGAATATGGCCTGATTGACCGAGTAATTGAGAAACCCGCCTAAATTTGAGACACCCCGTAGGTTGGGTTGAGCCCAGCGAAACCCAGCATCTCGGATTCGTTGGGTTTCACACGTTCAACCCAACCTACGTTCCCACCTCCCCTAGCCACTTACCCCATTTAGACCCATGCCTATTGGTATTCCCAGCGTCCCATATCGCCTTCCTGGTAGCACATACGAGCAGTGGATCAGCATCTACGAGCGTCTGTTTCGTGAGCGGATCATCTTTTTAACTGAGGAAGTCACAGACGGTATTGCTAATGCCATTGTGGCCTACATGCTGTATCTGGACTCCGATGATCCCAGCAAGCCGATTTACCTTTATATCAATTCTCCTGGTGGTTCAGTGACGGCGGGTATGGCTATCTATGACACCATGCGCTACATCAAGTCAGAGGTTGTCACCATCTGCGTTGGTCTGGCGGCTTCTATGGGCTCGTTTCTGCTGTGTGCGGGCACACCTGGTAAGCGTCTGGCGCTGCCTCACTCTCGTATTATGATTCATCAGCCCCTGGGTGGTGTTGGTCAGCGTCAGGCAACTGACATTGAAATTGAGGCCAACCACATTGTGCAAATCAAGCATCGTTTGAATAGTCTGATGGCTGAGCATACGGGTCAAACGATTAATCAAATTGAAAAAGACACAGACCGCGATAACTTTATGTCTGCAGCGGAAGCTAAAACCTATGGCCTAATTGATCGAGTGATTGAAGAACGGGTCTAATCACTGAGCGTATTATCAGCCAAAAAACCCTGATGGACTGTACAGTCCATCAGGGTTTTAGCTATTAGGGATACCCTTTAAATGGTTGAATCAGGTAATTTGCATGACTTAATGTCCATTACCGTTACTTAAGAAAACTGAGTTTAAAACTCAATCTGGTCAAAATTTTCTCAGAAATTACCGTTCTCCACGTTTTAATATCAGAGTCTGGAGCAGGTTATAGGTGAAATGGGGTTAGCCGATCATTACCGTACATTAGGGCTACGAACAGGTGCCTCGTTTGACGAGGTCAAGGCGGCTTATCGTAAGTTAGCGCGTAAGTATCACCCAGATGTAAATCCTGATGATCAAAAAGCCAACGATCAGTTTATCAAGGTCACGAAAGCGTATGAATCCTTAATAGAGCTGTTTCAGCCTGAGGAAGCGTCTGAAGCTTCAGTGACAGAACCTGCTGAAGAACCGCCGAGTCCGGTACAGACAAACCCAGGACTGTCGGACCATGAGCAAAAGCTCAAACGAGATTCCTATCGCCAGCTGCAAGCCTTGTTAAAACAGCAAAAATACCCACGTGCGATCGCACTGGTTGAAGGGTTAGCCCAGCGCATTACCCAAGACTCAGAAGTGCGCCAGTGGCAGGCCATTACCTATCAGCGCTGGGGACGACAGCTGATCAGCGAGGGGCAGTTAAGCAAAGCCCGCATTTATCTAGACAAAGCCCTCAAAACCGATCCCCTCAATAAGTCCCTATGGGTCGAAATCAACCGCGATTTTCAAGCAATGGAACAACGCCTACAGTAGGGTATCTGCTTAGCTGTGACATTAGCCAGCCCCATCACCTGATCGTGACTGGGGAAATTCAGCTCTACAACATGTTAAAAATGCTAGGAGCACTAAAGCAGCAGATTTAACGTGGGTACTACAGCATCGTCTTTTGTTCCGCCAGATTTTGAAGTGCCAGCGGTATTTGAAACCAGCAAATATCGTCTGCGTATGCTGACGATAAATGATGTGGTGAAAGATTTTGATGCGGTGATCACTAGCGAAGAGCATCTAAAAGGCATTTTCCCTCCCCCTAGCGCCTGGCCAGAGACATTGACACTAGAGCAAGATTTGATTGACTTGGGCTGGCACCAAAAAGAGTTTCAGCGCCGGACGTCATTTGCTTACACCATGATGAGCCTGGATGAAAGTCGCTGTCTGGGCTGCGTCTACTTTTTCCCATCCGATCATCAAGACTATGATGTCTGTGCACTGCTATGGGCACGGCAAAGTGAACTTGCCAGTGGTTTAGAAGAGCGATTGTTTGCAGACGTCAGACAGTGGCTAGCGGAGGCATGGCCGTTTAAATCTGTAGGGTTTCCAGGGCGCGATATGAGTTGGTCGCAGTGGTTTGCTGGCATTGCAAATAAGGGCTGACGATATCTGTGGCTGTTAATCCCAAAAAACTCAACGCATCATCCGACAAGGTACCCGATGGGCATCAAGACTCAGGTTTTAGAGTCATAGATAGACGAACCTTGCTAAAGCGTTCGCTACTAGGTGCGGTCATGGGCTCTCTAGGAATCGGTGGTCTGACCTTAAAAGTAGCCAAGGCTAACGGTGACTCGCTCGATTGGGGCTACACCGGCAGCAATGGTCCGGATAACTGGGGGCAACTTTCAAAGGCCTACACACTATGCTCCAGTGGCACTGAGCAGTCCCCGATCAATTTGACAAAGACAGCCGTACCGACAGCATCGCTAACCCTCAATTATCAGGCCACACCGCTCACGATTAAAAATAACGGTCGCACCATTCGGGTAGAGTGTGCAGCTGGCAGCACGATGCAGCTAGATGGCATAACGTTTGAATTACAGCAGTTTCATATTAATACCCCGAGCGAACATTTAGAAAATGGACGATCAGCGGCGATGGAAGTGCACTTGGTACACAAAAACCCAGACACACAGGCATTGGCGGTGCTAGGTGTCTTTTTTAAGGAGGGCGATCGCAATGAAGCTCTACAGTCGATCTGGAGCCAAATGCCACAGCGAGCAGGTGTTCAGAAAACGGTAGGCAGCACCTTTAATGCAGCTTCATTGTTACCTGCCAATAGGAATGAGTTTTATCAATATCGGGGCTCACTCACCACACCCCCTTGTTCAGAAGCGGTGACTTGGATTGTGATGAAGGAGGCCGTTACGGCTTCTCCGCAGCAGGTGGATCAATTTGTCCAGGCTATTGGTGCCAACGCTCGGCCTGTTCAACCTCTAAATCAACGGTCTTTCCTGGAGTCGTGAGCAGGGCAGCCATCAGTCTTGTTGGGGGGGTTGAAGCTGCAGACTCAGCTGGTAAATGTCGCGTTTTGGCAGACCTGTTTGTTCGGCGAGCTGACGACTGGCTTTAGACGCCGAAAGTCCTTGCGCCATTAAAGTGCTTAGATGCTGCCGTAGTTCCTCGTCAGACAGAGGCTCAGGAGATGTTGTTTGGCCTGCGATCGCAACTGTAAATTCTCCCCTGGGTTCGGTGGTTGTAAAGTGCTCAATGGCATCTTTTACGGTGCCCCGCCAAAATTCTTCGTAGCGTTTGGTGAGTTCTCTTGCCAGGGTTACCCGACGCTCACCGCCCAAATGGGTTTGTAAATCGGCCAAGGTTTTGAGTAACCGATGGGGACTTTCGTAAAGCACCATGGTGCGCGATTCGATTGCTAATTGAGCCAGTCGTTCATTGCGGGCTTTACCCTTAACGGGCAAAAACCCTTCAAAGGTGAAGCGGTCTGACGGCAAGGCTGACGCTGAGATCGCACTCACCACCGCTGCAGGCCCTGGAATCGGGCTGACAACAATCCCGGCTTCAGCACAAGCACACACAAGCCCATAGCCTGGGTCTGAAATTCCCGGCATTCCAGCATCGCTGACCAAGGCAATCGTTTGACCTGTCTGCAGTTTTTCGATGAGCTGAGGAATTCGCCTCTGGGAATTATGCTCGTGATAGCTCAGCTGGGGCGTCTCGATCTGAAAGTGGTGCAGCAGTTTCCCAGTGTGACGGGTATCTTCTGCCGCAATTAGATCCGCTTCTTTCAAAATGCGGATGGCCCGAAACGTAATGTCTTCGAGATTGCCAATGGGGGTGGCAACCAGATAAAGAGTCCCGGATGCAGTAGGTTCTAAGGAATTGGACAAGGATAAATTTTAAGTTTTGGATGCTTTGTTTTGAGTTTAAGTGGTAAAAATCATCTGTCATTAAACAATTTTGAGTTTCTACAACTCAAAATTCAAAACTTAAAACTCAAAACTCCCTATGAATGGACTCTTTGTGGGTCTTATGACCCTTGACTGTATTTATCAGGCGCCGCGTCCGCCCCAGGCCAATGAAAAGCTGGTGGCTGAGACCGCAATGATGGCAGCAGGGGGTCCGGCAACAAATGCGGCGGTGGCATTTGCTGCCCTGGGCGGTAAAGCAACTGTGATGGCTGCAGTGGGGCAACATCCAGTCACAGCATTGCTAAAAGAAGATATGGCTCAAATGGGTGTGAGCATCTACGATTTGACGCCCAAACGGCAGGAACCACCCCCCGTTTCATCGATTGTTGTATCTCAAGCTTCAGGAGAGCGGGCCGTTATCTCACGCAATGCCGTAGGTCTACAGGTAGAACATCAGCCAGTGAGTCTAACAGACATAGACGTGGTGCTAGTAGACGGTCATCAAATGCCCTTGAGCCAGCAGATTGCAACCCTGGCAAAGTCATTGGGTATTCCAGTGGTGGTGGATGCTGGCAGCTGGAAGTCTGGGTTTGAGCAGGTGCTGGCTCTGGCTACAGTCGTTATTGCCTCGGCAAACTTTCAACCACCAGATGGCCAGGACGCGCTGACATATTTGCAACACTTGGGAGTACCCCATATCGCCATTACCCAAGGTGAGCGCCCCATTGTCTTTAGCGATCGCAACCAGGTAAGTCAACTGTCAGTACCCACTACCACTGTCGTTGATACCCTTGGTGCCGGAGATATTTTTCATGGTGCATTTTGCCATGCCTGGGCAGGTGATTTTTCGGTGGCTTTAGCAGAGGCAAGCCAGGTTGCTAGCTTTAGCTGTCGCTATTTTGGTACCCGCACCTGGGTTTCAGACAGGTGTTGAGCGCTAAAACTGGTTGCCTTTAATAAAGCGGATTTGCTTGGATACACTTCTCGTGTGAATCAATATATCAAGATAAATTCATAGATTCCCTACTGAGGACTTAAAGAGAGTCCGGTAAACTGTACAGGGAAATCGTCTTTAATTTTTGTTAAATCTTTATCGTTACTACTATGGCCTACGAAAAGGAAAAGGAAATTGCCATCGCAGCCGTTCAAGCTGCGGCCACTGTATGTGAAAAAGTACGGGCTGAAATGGTGCCTGAAGCGATTGAAAAATCTGACAAAAGCCCGGTAACCGTCGCCGACTTTGGTGCCCAGGCGATTGTTTGCAAAATGCTGAAAGATGCTTTCCCAAGCGACCCTATCGTTGGCGAAGAAGATGCCGATGACCTCAAAACACCTGAAATGGCAGCTCGACTGGCACAGGTCACAAGCTACGTAAAAGCTGCACTTCCTGACGCCACCGATGAGCAAATTCCTGGCTGGATTGACCAAGGCAATGGCAGCGTCAGCCCCCGCTATTGGACCCTAGACCCCATTGACGGTACCAAAGGGTTTTTGCGGGGCGACCAGTATGCAGTAGCTCTAGCCATGGTGGAAGATGGCGACTTGAAAGTGGGAGTTTTGGGGTGTCCTGCCCTAAATCTCAACGGTCGTTCTGGCATTTTATTCGTGGCCGTTCGGGGTGAAGGCGCCATGATGATGGATATGGATGGCAGCAACCCTGAGAAAATTTCGGTAACGTCTTCTTCTGATACTGACAACTTTCGCTTTGTGGAAAGTGTGGCCCACAGTGACCAGGAACTTCATGCTCGCATTGCCCAGGCTGCTGGGATTACGACCGAAGCCATTCGCATGGATAGCCAGGCTAAGTACGGCACAGTGGCCTCAGGAAATGCCGTTCTCTATTTGCGACTGCCCTCTCCTAAGTACCCTGGGTATCGCGAAAAGATCTGGGATCATGCAGCTGGCGTTATTGTGATTGAAGAAGCTGGTGGCAGAGTTACCGATATGCACGGCAAGACTCTAGACTTTTCTAAAGAACCTCGCTTTGTGGACACTGCGGGTGTTGTAGTCAGCAACGGTGAAATCCACGATAAGGTTCTAGCCGTATTGGCTAGCTAAATGTTGAACCCGCTGTCTTAAGAACTTTCAAGGGCGTGCCATCGGTGCGCCCTTTTATGGGGATGAATTTTAGACAGACTGTGCGATCGCAAGAGCCGTCAAACTGACCTGATGTACCTCTGGGGTAAAGCCCAACCACTGGCTTGAGACTGTCGCAAAATGAGTCGGATCGCCGCTGACGTAAAAGTCAATCTGTGGTGTTAATTGAGTACCGCGTAAGCCTAAAAGATCCAGCTCTTTTACCATCGCACCCACCAAAAAACTGGCTGGGTTAATCACCGTAATCGACGGGGGCAAAATCTGATCCATCAGCGGCGATAGATGTGGATAGTGAGTGCAGCCGTAGACCAGCGTGTCAATATTGGCGGCCATTAAAGGCTTTAGATAATCTGTCGCAACTGCCCGTGTGTAGGGGTCATCAATGCGGCTTTGCTCAATCAGAGGCACAAAATCAGGACAGCCCACTTGCCATACCTGGGATGTGGGAGATGCCTCTAAAATAGCCTGCTTGTAAGCATTGCTTTTAGCAGTCGCTACTGTCGAAATTACACCAATGCGGCGACCAGTTTTAGCAGCTGCTCTAGCACCCGGCAAGATAATGCCAAGAATAGGGATATCAAACTCTGCCTGAACAATCTCCAATGCCAGAGCCGAACTTGTGTTGCAGGCCATGACAACCATCTTCACACCTTGAGTTTGCATCCAAGTAATGATTTCCCGCACAAACCTCAGCAACTCTACCTGGGAACGATTGCCATAGGGAACACGGGCCGTGTCGCCAAAATAGAGCAGAGATTCAGCCGGAAGATGGGCCATAATTTCCCGTAAGACTGTCAATCCTCCAACACCGCTGTCAAAAACGCCAATTTTAGTGGTTTGAACGGGCATTTGCAGGAGTTTTGCCATGGGAAAGACGCTTACTAAATTAAGTATTTTACGTTGATTAGAGTTTAGTCGGATTTTTGCTAGATTTTAGTTTCACACAAAACTTTTCAGTAAGAATACGTAACTCTGGATTCTGCATAAACTAATTAATCTGCAATTAGGCCCAATCAACATCTATCTTGGGGTTAGGCTGAGCACAACGTTTAGTTGGGTCGAATAATACACCTAAACTCAGCTATTTTTTACAGCTAGTAATGGCCACTAATTGTTTCTGTCAAACAATTAGGCAATTTGCTTGAGAGTACCCATAGCAAAAATTGACAGCACGAACTGTACCAATCAAGATCACGGGCACTTCCTCAAATTTCGTAAGGAGCCGTGACAATGATTTGTCGATTTTTCAACACAGTCAGTACTGTCAACCTGGTTAAATGTCAGCCAGTAGCCCCTTGAATTTGCCCAACCTCAGCTCAAGATCACTCAGCAGAAGCCTCAGCCATTTCTTGAGAGGCGTCTGTATCGGTGGGGCAGCTAGGATCATCATCACCCGTATCAAAAACAACACGTAGCAATGGCGGTGCAATAAACGTTGTAAAGATGACCATAACAATAATCGCCGCATCCAAAGATTCTGAGAGAACACCGCTAGCGGCACCAACTCCAGCAAAGACTAAACCCACCTCTCCCCGTGGAATCATCCCTACACCAATGGCTAAGCGGTTTATTCCATCTTGACCAAAGACCGTAAAACCGGTGACGATCTTACCAATAATGGCTACAACGACAAGAAATGAAGCAATAATCAAGCCCTCACGGTTAGCCGGATTAAGAGGATTGAGAACGCTAATGTCTGTATGGGCTCCAACAGTTACAAAAAAGACGGGAACCAACATGTCAGCAATGGGGCTAATCTGTTCTTCTAGTTCCTTGCGTTTAGTGGTTTCAGCCAAAATCAGACCCGCTGCAAATGCACCCAAAATCGCCTCTAGCTGAATGGCGGCGGCAATGTAGGAAAGCACAAACGCAAACACCAGAGAGCTAATCAGCACTTGGCCACGGGTTTGCAGGTTGTCCACAAGACTAACAAACAGAGGGCTCAGCAATCGTCCAACCAAAATTGAGCCGACTAAAAATACGGCAGCTCCAATAATCAAAAAGATGACGTTGGCAATTTCAATTTCGCCAGTTTTTGCAAGGCTAGCGACAACGGCCAAAACAATAATGCCTAGCACATCGTCGAGAACGGCAGCCCCAATAATAATCTGACCTTCTCGGGAGCTAAGGGTTTGCATTTCAGCCAGCACCTTAGCGGTGATACCGATACTTGTTGCGGTTAAAGCAGCACCGGCAAAGATGGCTGGAATTGTTGAAACGTTGAAAAACGCAATTAGCCCGGCAGTACCTGCAACAAAGGGGACAACCACACCAACAATAGCAACAACGGCCGCCTGAGGCCCCACCCGAATCAGTTCCTTAAGGTCAGATTCTAAGCCGATTTCAAAGAGCAGTATGACTACGCCGATTTCGGCCAAGACAGAGATGACTTCGCTCTCCCCTTTGAAGACTGCTGTGAGCGCATCGGCATCTAAATGAGCCGTCAGCTGAACAAAGTCCATGAGAACTGAGTGGACGGGCTCTGCTCCTTCAGGAAAAACGATTAGATTCAGGGCAGAAACACCGACCACTACACCGCCGACGAGTTCACCTAAAACTGATGGTAAATTGACTCGGGCACACAGCTCGCCGCCGAGCTTAGCTGCTAAATAAATAACGATAAGACTAAGTAGCACGCTGGCCAAAACAAATGGCCCTAACTCAGCTTCGTTGACTTCGGCTAGTAAAAGAATACTACCCCCTAGACCTGACGGCACACTGGTTATGTCGATCATACGAACTGCAGAAATTTACGTATCCTGTTTACTCTACATGAGTTAGCTCGACGTCTTTAGCTCATCGCAAGCGAGTTTATCGCTTTTTTTAAGGAAAAATTCACATTACTGGCTTCAGTACGACGTGCAGAAGTCTGAGTTGCCTAAGTTCACAAGGATGAGTGCATCATCCAACCTGGATACAACACCTACGCAAAAACTCGATGATTTAGTGATGGCATTTGCTGTCGGACTTGGCCAAGTCTGGATGGGGTAATTTCAGCAATGGCCATGCCTACATCTTGACCAGCATCTGCCAAAACAATGCCCCAAGGGTCAACAATCATGGCGTGGCCATGGGATTGGCGAATATTGTTGTGAAACCCGGTTTGGGCAGGGGCGATGATATAGCAGGTATTTTCAATTGCCCTAGCCTGAAGCAGCACTTGCCAGTGATCCTTACCGGTATAAGCCGTAAATGCAGCTGGAACCGTAATGACTTCTGCCCCTAGCTGGGACAAATGCCGATACAGTTCTGGAAAACGCACGTCATAGCAAACAGAAATACCGAGAGAACCTAAGTTAGAAGTCTGACAGACCGACGGTAGCTGATGCCCTGAGGTGACTGTCGCTGATTCTTGATAGGTGTTACCGTCAGGTAAGTTGACATCAAATAGGTGTACCTTTTCATAACGCAGCAGTACATTGCCGTTGGGGTCTACCAGCAGTGCGGTGTTGTAGACTCTACTCTCATCTGTAGGGACAGGATACCCGCCGCCCAAAATGGTGACTTGATATCGCTGAGCCATGGTTTTGAGAAATTTTTCACTAGCGACACAGATCTCTTTGGCCTGGGCTAGTTTACCCGCTTCATTCCCCAGATACGAAAAGTTCTCGGGCAGGGTAATGTACTCAGCTCCACGACGAACGGCGAGGTCAATCAGCTCCTCGGCCTGGGTCAGGTTTTTCTCCAGGTCAGGTACGCTGGTCATCTGCAGCGCGGCAGCCAGATAGGATTTCATGTGGGCACTTACTAGTGAATTTGACCTTGGCCCTATATTCTACGGGGCAGGTCGCTCAGTTGAAAAGCGCCATTGTGCGGTCGGCTATACCTGTAGAATCGCGAGTTGCCAGACCTGATACCCCAGTCGGTTGAGATGTAGACCATCGGTAGTGAGTTCTTGACGCAGCTTGCCCGTGTCGTTGCTAAAGCTGGGGTGCAAATCTAGGTAGTCTAATCGGTGATAGTCAGTGAGCTGGGCAATACGTGAATTTAGAGAGCGGACTCGCTGACTGGGGATATTTTCCCAGCGGGTAGGCAGGATGGAATGTACAACAACGCGGGCATTGGGGTGCTGTTGCCGCAGTCGGGCCATGATCTGGTTGAGGTTAGTCAAGATTTCATGATCGCTGGCCCCATTTTTAAGGTCGTTCACACCAGCCATCAGATGAATGGTGTCGGGGTTGGTGTTGGCGAACGCGGAGAGTCGCTGCAAAATGCCGCCAGTAGTATCCCCCGAGATACCTTGGTTAAGCCAAAAGCGATCGCGAGGTAGCAGCTCAGGCGGTAGCCACATACTCAGCGAATCACCGATAACAACAGTCAGGCGATTACCGCCCTGGCCAGCTGCGATCGCATTAGCCTCTTGCGTCAAAAGTCCCTGCCATTCCCCATAGGTAGGCTGATGGACAGCCTTGGCCCAGTTATCTTGAAAACTGTCCGGTGCAATGCGCGTATACAGCGATCCAGACTTAAGGGCGGCCCAGCGTTGCTGATATAGCTGTGGGCCACTGGCTGGCTTGGGACCAGAACTAACATTAACTTGACGCCGCGCCACCTCAATCGCTCGGGGCGTTATGGCATAGGCCGTTGGCTCCGGGCGACGAGCAGTTTCCTGCAGCCGCAAAAGCTTCTGTCTTCGAGCCGCCACCTCTCTAGAAAACGCGGGTGTCAAATCCATATCGCCATGAACCGCAGGTTCGGGAATCAGCTGGTTAAGCTGACTAGCCGCATCAACAGCAGCTTGGGCCATAGGCGCAATATCAAGATCTGGGTTGGGACCATTGAGCGGTTCTGGAGCGGTCAGCTGCGCCATCAACATCAATAAATCTGACATATGCCCAAATTCCTCGCCTGTGGAGAACACGATTCACATACTTAAAACGCTGGCTACAGCGATAATCAGGACGAAATGTTAGCTCAACTCATATGTCAAAAACTGTAAAGAGTGTCGGGACCATAAATCGGCAAGGTTGCGCCAAGCTAATATTCCAATTACCCCTTGACAGCAGTCGCCCAAATTAACGATGATGTGTTTCTATGCAAAAAATGCTCGGATCAGGTTTTAAGCATCAGTTGCTACCTGTACGGCAAGGGAGAATCAATGGCATACGCAATTATTGAAGCGAGTGGCACTCAGCTGCGGGTTGAACCCGGTCGCTTTTACGACATCAACCGACTGGCTGTCGATGAAGACGCCAGCATCACTATCGATAAAGTTTTGCTCGTCAATGACGATGATGGCACTAGTATCGGTCAGCCCCTGGTTGAAGGAGCCAGCGTCAGCGGTACTGTGATGCGCCACTTACGCGGCAAGAAGGTCATCGTCTATAAGATGAAGCCTAAGAAGAAAACTCGTAAAAAGCGTGGTCATCGTCAGGAGCTAACTCGTTTAATGATTGACTCCATCAACGTAGGCGGCAAAACGCTCATTGCGGAAGATGCCCCTGTTGCCAGTCAAGAAGAAGAATAGGGCACTGGGTTTATCAGTCTATACTGTAGATAAGCATGGAGATGTAGGTAATGGCTCATAAGAAAGGTACAGGTAGTACTCGGAACGGTCGTGATTCAAACGCGAAACGTCTGGGCGTCAAAAAATATGGCGGCGAGGCAGTGACTGCCGGAAATATCATTATTCGTCAGCGGGGCACTAAGTATCACCCTGGTGAAAACGTAGGTCGCGGCAGTGATGACACTTTGTTCGCTCTGATGGATGGTGTCGTGACTTTTGAGCGTAAAGGTAAGAGTCGCAAAAAGGTAAGCGTTTACCCAGCGACTGCCTAAGAGTTAATCAAAGCGGCACCTTAGTAGAGTTGCTGCTGTGTCACTAAAGGGCGATCTTAACTGCGGTTGAGGTCGCCTTTTGTAGTATGCTTTCTTTTAGAAAGCGTGGCCAGTAACGACACTTGAGATATCGATTCATGTCTAAGAGTACCCACAGGGGGGCATGGCAATAGTCAATTAATTTCGCATGATGTACAGGGGCGCAAGCAGAAAGTAGCACCCTCTGTAGCAAAGCAGTTTGACAACGGTAGTTGTTATTGAAAAATCTTTTACATATCGACAAAAAGCATGCAATTACTTCTTAGGCTATTGGATTTCTCCAGTAGCTTTTTTGTTTTCCTAGAAGCAAAGAGACTCTGACTTTCTTATGCATTCTTTAGGTCTTAAAAACCTCAAAGAGAGAGTTTATACACTGATAGTTTTAGCAGCGATTTCATATAAGATATCGCCTGAATACATTGAAATAGAACCTTTTCAAAAGATTTTTATTCTCTTCTTCTCGAAAGGCACCCTAGCGGGTGATGGCTTTCTAAAAACAATCAACCATGATGTAAATGTGCCAAACGACAAACGCAAACAACACTTAATCAGCAGCTGTTACTTGTTAGTCATTTGGCCATATCAATATTATTAGGACACTCTTATGACTGCTCAACCAACTAAACAATTGTTTGCATCTGAGACCTATTCCAAGAATATTCTAGGTCCCGCTTTCTTCTCGATGAGCGATTTAACTATCGCTGGCACCAGTGATGATAGTAAAATAGGTCTAACTCCTGCTCCTGCTAATTCTCCTTATATTATTGCCAATAGCGAAGAGTTCTCTGTTAGTTTGAAAGTCTCATTTAACAAGAGCCCTCTGACATCTTTGCTGATGTGCCTGGGCACTGAAGTACATGTGCGCTTTGCTTTTGAAGGTATTGGCGGTGCGGCAGCTGAGAAAGACGTAGAAGTTGTCATCACCACTGTTAAAGACACCTACGAGTACGAACTTAAGTGGACAGGTACTCCTAACGATGCTGAGCTTACCCCTGGTCTTTACGGTGTAGCTGCTGTTGCCCAGGTAGGTCCTGTTAAGCATGACTGCAGCCAGCCTATTATCGGCTTTGGATATCTAGCTGGCAAACTGCTACAGGTTTACCCTGCTTAGGTTTCTACCTTGTCTTAACAGTCAAATTTATATGACTCGTGGCGTTGAGCTGGTGAATTTATCACCAGCTTTTCTGATGTTTGTACGCCGTGCTGTTGGGCAGTAATGTGGGCACTTTAGGAAAGAATTTGACAAAAGAAAAAAAAAGAAGCGTATACTTCACAACAATTAGCTATTTTGTCTTTGTATTTCCTTAAGATTTGCCATGGCATCCCAATGTCTTTTTTATCCATTGCGTAGCGTGATTCGCTGTATGGCGAAAGCTCATCTAACGGTTACTCCTGAAGCTTACGAAGCGGATTTAGTTTGGGATGAAGCGCTGTTTACAGAACTGACCACCACTTTTTTGCAGCCGTCAGTGCAGCCGCTATTGGCGTCTTCCTATGCTTCACGGGATGAAGCTGCTGTGATAGAAGGGCAGCTTGCTCAGTCGTTGGTAAATGCCTATCGTCGCATTCTTAAACAACGTCAAGATGTGCAGGTACAGCAGCTTAATGCATTGCTGTAGCCATGTGGTAAGTTAGCGGCTGATTGTTCTGGTTAAGCAGTGACTAAGTGATTGCGCGCAGCCTCATATTTACAACGGAGAAATTTAAAGGCTTCTCGCTCAATCTGTCGGGCACGCTCACGGCTGACATTCAGACGCTCACCAATTTGGGCAAAGGTCAGCTTTTGACCATCATTGAGGCCAAAGTGTAAAGAGATAACTTCTTGCTGTTGCTGGGTTAATGCGCTCATCATGTCGGTGACGTCTGATTGCATCAACCCTTGAGCGGCATATTCTTCTGGTGATTGTCCATCGTCTTCTAGAAGACTGCCAAGCTCCATGTCTTGATTGTCGCCGATGCGTAAATCTAGTGAGAGGGGCTGTCGTATGTGGCTGAGATAGCTGCGTACTTTTTCAGAGGGTAAATCCACTTCAGCCGAAATCTCTTGGATTGTTGCAGAACGGCCCAGTCGCTGAGATAGCTGCCGCTGAGCCTTTTTAATTTTGTTAGTTTTTTCGTGGATGTGTATGGGCAGACGCATGGTGCGACTTTTTTCTGCGATCGCACGGGTCATCGCTTGGCGAATCCACCAGTAGGCATAGGTAGAAAATCGATATCCCTTAGATGGGTCAAACTTCTCCACCCCTCGCTGCAGACCGATGGTGCCTTCTTGAATCAAATCCAACATCTCAATATTGCGTTTGAGATATTTTTTGGCAACAGAGACAACCAGCCTCAGGTTGGCCTCTACCATTTGGCGTTTAGCCCACTGACCCTCTGTCACCGCAGTCTTTAAGGCATCAACCGTTATATTTGCAGCGTTTGCCCATTTTTCTATAGTCGGTTCATACCCCAGAACGTCGGTCAAATCGGTCTTTGTAGACTGCAGAGCTACTAAGGTCTGAACAGCCTTACCATAGGTAATTTCTTGTTCTGGAGTTAGTAAGGGAACGCGACCAATTTCCTTTAAGTAAATGCGAACTAGATCAGTGTCGTTTTGCATAATGCTCATTTTTGGACGTAACTAGCAACAAAATTGGATTGACCCGGCATGGGGAAGCTAAGCGCCGATCCATAACATTCACCAGAGTTAAGTCAGCGTTGTGGAAAAGTCACTGACTAACGAGAAAACTCCCTCTGACGTAAGTTGGATAGAAATTGCCAGGATAAGAAAACCAAGCACCTGGGTGAATGCTCTCAAACCGCTCCTGCCCATACGTCTGACGATGGGTGCCCCTAGGGTGAGACACAAATACAGCAGCACGCCTAGTCCCAAAATTCCGAGCAAAGCACCTACATACCCGGCAATGTGAGGTCTTTTAGCCGCAAGGCCAATCACCATGCCGATAGCCCCAGGCCCACTAATTAGAGGAATAGCCAGAGGAATTAAGGTGACATCTTCAGGGAGTACTTCTTGCCTGGTATTAGACTGGCTAGGAGACTCAGATGCAGAGAGCATCGTCCAGGCTGTGCGGGCCAACAACAACCCTCCAGCAATTTGCAGCACCCCCAAAGAGATGCCGAAAAAGTCTAGGACAAACCGACCGACAACCAGAGCAACCGTCAGCACAACAATGACATTAACAGCGACCTGGCGGGCCTGACGCCCTCGATGATGGGGAGAACTATCAACCGTAAGACTGTGAAAAATTGGAACTGCGCCCAACGGGTCAGTAATGGGAAAAAGCGCTAGAAATGTTCCAGTTGCAGCAGAGAGTAGCTGTTCCATCTGACAAATGCCCCAGGCAGTAGCTGACTGCCAATCGTTATTATTAAATAATGTAAATAAATCTCAGATTTGACTGCAGGGCGGAAAGCCGTAATCAAATTTTTCGGGTAGCCGAACCGTTTAATTGATAGGCAAAAATGCCTAACTGTACGGGTTTCCCCCCTCCCTAAGCGAGACACGAGTAGATTAACGTTTTTAATGTAATTGTTTATATAAGTTAATGAACGAGCCGATTGACGCAAGGCAAATGCACTAAGGGAGTTTTTATCTATGGTTCAGTTCTTTCCCTGATCGGTCTCGTAGCTTGAAACTACCGACGTCATCAACAGCTTCAATACCTTCACCCCCTTCACCCAGACAGCACTCACTTCATTTCGTAAGTACCCCTTCAGTAATTTATCGAGCAGGACTATGTTTGAGTTTTTTAACGACAAGGCCATTTCGGCCATCATGATGGCCCAACAGCAGGCCACCCGACTGGGCCAGCAATATGTTGGTACTGAGCTGATACTGGTTGGTGTTATTGCTCAGGGTGACAGTTTGATTTCTCCAATTGTCAGAGATGCAGAACTGACTTTGCAGACTGTGCAAGACGCTGTGGAGGCTATCTTAAAACGCGATCGCACCCGCACAGCCGCTGAAATCCCCTTTACTCCAGGGGCTAAACAGCTATTAGAGCAAGCTCTCAAAGAGGCAAAGCAGCTCGATCAAAACCATGTGGGGCCAGAACATCTGTTGCTGGCTATCACAAGCAGCGAAGAGAGTGCTGCAGCCAGGGTTCTTCAGAACTTGGGAGCGGACCTGATAAAACTGCGGATTGCCATCATTCAAGCGGTGGGCGAGCGACTACCTGTACCAGCAACTGGCGGCCAAGAGACTAGTAGCTTTACAGGTAAAGCACTCAAAGAGTTTGCAACCGATATTACACAGCTGGCAACCGATGGCAAAATCGACCCGGTTGTGGGTCGTCAAAAAGAAGTCGAGCGGGTTGTTCAGATTTTAGGTCGCCGCAGTAAGAACAATCCCGTCCTCATCGGTGAACCTGGTGTTGGCAAAACAGCAATTGCTGAAGGGTTGGCCCAGCGAATTGTCAATCACGATGTACCACAGCAGCTGTATGGTCAACGCGTATTAAGCCTAGACATCAACTCGTTGATAGCAGGGGCCCGATTCCGTGGGGAATTTGAGGAGCGACTCAAGCAGATTTTGGCCGAGATCAATCAAGCTGACAATATCATCTTGCTGATTGACGAAATCCATACCCTAGTTGGTGCCGGCGGCATGGAAGGTGGCATGGATGCAGCCAATATGCTCAAGCCTGCCCTAGCCCGAGGCGAGCTACAGTGCATTGGTGCAACCACCCTTGATGAGTATCGCAAGTACATTGAAAAAGACGCCGCTCTTGAGCGACGCTTTCAGCCAGTCATGGTCAACGAGCCTAGTGTTGAAGAAACAATCGAGATTTTACAGGGTGTGCGGGCTAGCTACGAGCAGCATCACAATCTGACGATCTCTGATCAAGCCCTTGTTGCGGCTGCAAAACTCTCAGATCGATACATTGCTGATCGATATCTACCAGACAAAGCCATTGACCTAATTGATGAAGCTGGCTCCTGTGTAAGGTTGCGTCATTCTCAAAGACCTCTAACCAAGGAACTCAAACAGTCTTTACGTACAGTTGTGCGAGATAAAGATGAAGCTGTCAAAGCTCAAGACTTTGATCGAGCTAGCCAGCTGCGAGACCAAGAACTTGAACTTGAGACTAAGCTGCAAAAGCTGGATCAAAATAGCACCGCAGCCACACGACCGATGGTTAATGTTGAAGACATTGCCCAGGTATTGGCCGCGTGGACCGGTATACCCACCAATCAGATTACTCAGTCTGAGTCGGCCATGCTGATGAAGATAGAAGAGACATTACATCAGCGGATTATTGGTCAAGATAATGCTGTAAATGCGGTTGCTAAAGCTATCCGACGGGCAAGGGTTGGGCTAAGAAGTGCTCAGCGACCCATTGCTAGCTTTATCTTTTGTGGGCCGACGGGTGTGGGTAAAACCGAGTTAACCAAAGCTCTTGCCGACACAATTTTTGGTTCCGAAGACTCCATTATTCGTCTCGATATGTCGGAATATATGGAATCCCAGTCTGTATCTAAGATGATTGGCTCTCCACCGGGATACGTCGGCTATGGCGACGGCGGGCAGTTAACAGAAGCTGTACGACGCAAGCCCTATACGGTTGTACTGTTTGATGAGATCGAAAAGGCCCATCCGGATGTCTTTAATCTGCTGCTGCAGCTGTTAGATGACGGTCGTCTGACGGACTCCCAGGGCAGAGCTGTAGATTTCAAAAACACCTTAATCATCATGACCTCTAATATCGGTTCTAGAGCCATTGAAAAGCAGGGAAGCGGCATCGGGTTTGAGATGATTAATGACGATGTTGCTACGGCTCGGTACAACCGTACTCGAGAACGGGTCAACGATGCTCTAAAGTCTTCTTTTCGACCTGAATTTCTTAACCGTCTAGATGAGATTATTGTCTTTCATCAGCTTGACCGGAGTGAGGTCACGCAGATTGCCGATATCCTGCTGCAGGATGTTGCTAAGCGGCTGGCTACACAGGAGATTCAAATTGAAGTGACTGAAGCATTCAAAGAAAATCTCGTCGTCAAGGGCTATGACCCAGCCTATGGGGCTCGTCCATTAAGAAGGGCGATTACTCGAATGGTGGAGGATAGCTTAGCAGAGGCGTTACTGACAGGAGACGTCTGTAAGGGTGAGACCGCAGTGCTAGATGTGAATGAAGAGGGTGATGTGACCGTTTATTCAAAGGTTGCCCCAGTTCTTGTGGGGGCCGGTCTTTCCTAAGTTGGTCGGCAGTGATTTAGCAGATCATGGGCCATACCCTTGGTAATAAAAACGACCTGCATCGTGTTTACACGTAGAGAGTTCACTTAGCTGACATTTACACTCATTGACCATAGATTTTGTCTATGAGCACAATTGTTACGTCTATGGCAACAATTGTTTACATTGAGTTACAATTCGAATGAGCGTTTTAGAAACGGTTCTATGAGACCCACAGGGTACACCCAGTTAGCTGCGGTAGCCCTTAGCTGCGAGGTGGTCTCGGGTAAGCCCTAGAAGCATCACCGCTCTTTACAGTTGCACTCAATAAATAAGGAATCGTTTAATTATGACATTCACTACAGCCAGCACGTTAAGTCAATCCACAGGACTCGCTGATTCAGTTTCTGCAGTATTTACACTCTTTAACCGTCTATCTACTGACGAGAAACTAGGCGTACTTTGGTTTATTTATGAAGAGATGGGTCGCGGGGCAGTAACGCCTGCAGCCACAGGTGCAGCCCGTCTACAGTTTGCTGAAGGGCTGCTAGAGCAAGTGAAAGCACTGAGTCCTAACGAACAGCTAACGTTTATGCGGGACTTAGTCAATCAGGCTAGAACTCCTATGGCTCGCGCCTATGGTGTGCTAACCAACAATACAAAACTGGCGTTCTGGTATCAGCTAGCTGAAATGATGAAGTCGGGCGAAGTTATTGATGTTCCGTCTAACTATAAGCTCTCACGCAGCAGCAGCGATGTGTATAGCCGCATTCTTGCATTGAACTTTGGCCAACAGATCACGATTTTACGTCAAGCTGTAATTAGCATGGGCTATGATCCCTTCGCCTAGGTCTATGACAGTATTACAGACCGTTGACCGACAGGTTGAACCTGTCTTAGAAGAGCATGCTGGAGCAGTGCTGCGCTACTTTACCTTCTTTAATCAGGGTGAATATGTGCAGGTGGCCGATCTCTTTACTGCCAAAGGAAGTCTTCATCCTCCCTTTGAACCCGCCGTTGTAGGGAAAGACAGCATTGCTAATTACCTGCTGAGGGAAGCGGAGGGCATGACTGTATCTCTGCTGAGTGCTGACGTACATCCTCAAGAAGATAATCGGTTTCAAGTGGATGTGCGCGGTAGTGTGACCGCTCTTGTCTTTAAGGTCAATGTTGCTTGGTGCTTTCTTTTAGCAGACGACAATAAGATCGAGTCGGTTCGAGTCGATTTGCTGGCAACTCTAGAAGAACTCTTCCGGTTGCGGCCTGCAGATTAGGCAACGCTGGGTTGCTCCCATGACTGAAGAATGGCATCGCGTCCCAGGGCAATATCTTGGGACGCACATTGCCAATCGGGATGAGCCGTTAACAAAAATGATTCGACCGTTTCTCGATCAAACAAATGCCAAGTTGATGCGCCATTGATCGGTTGTGGAATGGCATAGAGGTTGTTGGCCAAGCGATGAATCGTCAGTCGCTCTGTTGTAAATGTTGGCAGTGTCAGTGTTGCACCGACCGGCAGCGTGCGAAAACTGCGGATGGCTTCTTTGAGAACCTCAAAGGAGACCGTTGACAGTCCTGGAATTGCGATCGCACAGTCCTCCTCTCCATTGATTTTAAACCAGTAGCGACGCACTGGATCAATACCGAGCAGCCAGGGCGACTCATCGTCCAATGTGTAGCGAGGGGCGAGGGGAAGTAGAGACTGCATAACACCAGGTTGAATGTAGGGCAAATAAGTCACTTGTGAGCTGCACATGTTTAAACCATCACTTGTTCGAGCTAGATAGTGCAATTTTCTGCAACAAAAGTTAAGTATTTTAGATATCTCCCATTAACTTATGTAAATAACCCTGCTTGTTTGCCTACAGACACAGGACTATTTGGCGTTCTTCACAACAGGCTTTTTTCCCAATAACGCATACGGAAGCCTTTCACCTACCAGCTGTTCAATGCATTCTTTTATAAAGAAATGTAAAGTGTAGGCATACACCCACCTCAAAAAATCTATGAACCTCCCACAGATTCAATCTTTTCTAGATAGCCCCAATCCTCAGTTGCGGATGAGGGCTATCACCGAACTACGCAACCATGAACCATCTGTAGTCGTGCCACTATTAAAGCAGCGGATGCATGATGGCAAGTTTTTAGTCCGGTCCTTTGTCGCAATGGGACTGGGCTACAAGCGTAATCATGAAGCATTTGAGGCACTACTTAATATTCTCGACAATGAGACGGATCATAATGTTGTCGCAGAAGCCGCTAATTCACTCTCTAAATTTGGTCCTGAGGCAATTCCTCATCTTGTCGACTTATTTGAACAGAATACTCACTGGCTTGTGCGTCAAAGCATCTTTGGCGCGTTGGAAGATTTAGATGATCCTGAAATTCTTTTACAGCTATGTCAGTCAGGTTTTGACGGAGAAGATATGACCGTTAAAATGGCCTCACTAGCCAATTTAAGAAGACTTAAGGACACCCCCAAGCTGCCCGAAGCTTTAGATATCGCATTGAAAGCCGCAAATGATAACAATGGTCTCATTCGTGCAAGTGCTACCCGAACCCTCAGACATTTTGGTGGCCCAGAAGCCAAGGCGGTACTGACAAAATTACAACAAGATTCAGACTATCGAGTAGTCAGAGCCGTGCTTGAAGGTCTTCTTTAGGCGGTAACAGACCGAACTGATAGACGGACGGCTATTACCACCTGAGAACGATGAACGAATATTTACAGTTCGTTACACTTAAGGGGAGCTGGAGATAACCCTCAAAACGTTTGATATACACAAGCCATATCATCCAGCTCCACATCAGTGAATGGAGACCGATATGAACGGTAATCTTCGATTTGGGAGTCTGTTTGGCATTCCCTTCTTTATCAATATTTCCTGGTTTTTTGTGCTGGGTCTAACTGCCCTGAACTTTGGCGGTGGATTAGCGGCTCAATTTCCCTGGTTAGGGTCTAGCGCATTAGTTCTAGGATTAGCAGCAGGTATCCTCCTGTTTGTGTCTGTATTACTCCACGAGTTGGGCCACAGCTTTGCTGCTCAGCAACAGGGGATTCGTGTTAATTCCATTACCCTTTTTCTGTTTGGTGGATTAGCTAGTCTAGACGATGAGGCCAAAACACCAGCTGGGGCTTTTTGGATTGCTATTGCTGGTCCCTTGGTCAGTCTGGCGCTGTTCTTTCTGCTAACTCTAGTAGCCAACAGTGGTTTAGTGGCCGGACCGGCAGGTGCAATTATTGGCTTGTTGGCCTACATCAATCTGATTCTGGCATCTTTTAACATGATCCCAGGTCTTCCCCTTGATGGCGGAAATGTTCTTAAGGCAGTTGTTTGGAAATTTTCTGGCAATCGCTATCGCGGTATCCGTTGGGCCAGCCGCACAGGGCAGTTCATTGGCTGGTCAGCCATTGTTTTAGGTGTTCTCGCCATACTGGGGCTCTCTAACGTTGGTAGTTTTTGGACCTTGATTATTGGCTGGTTTATTCTGCAGAATGCGGGGCAGTCTGCTCAGTCTGCCACTGTTCAAGAAGCACTGTCGGGATTAACCGCCGCTGATGCAGTGTTAGAAAACAGTCCTGTTGTTAGTTTAGGTAGCACGCTGCGCGATTTTGCCGATATGGCCATTGTCTTAGCTGACAACAGCCCGTGGCGACGCTTCTTAGTCACTTCACCCGATGACCAACTAGCTGGCACCATCGATTTGGATGTGCTGAAAACAGTTCCATCGGGTCAATGGTCAACGCGTTGGGTGTCTGACTTTCTCGAACCGGTTGCCCAGGCAACTAGAGTTCAAGCTGATCAGCCGCTGCTGGATGTGATTCGTCAGCTAGAGAGCGAAGGAACCCAAACCCTAGCCGTGACACAGAAGAATGGCACCCTAGTGGGCCTGCTAGAGAAGGCTGAGATTGTTAACCTGCTGCAGAAGAGAACGCAGGAGCAGCCAGCATAATCAACTGTGTTACACATAACTGGTGCAATCTGCACCTTAGACTCTCTCTTTCTAAGCCCAACGCCAAAACAGCAAACCTACTCTGGCCTCGGGGCTTAGTAACAAAGTGTTCTTTAACCTAATCGAGTTTTAATCATGGACAATCAAGAAACAAAATTTGGCTTTACTCGCACTGCTGAGAACTGGAATGGGCGTCTGGCTATGCTGGGATTTATCATCGGCATTGCCACAGAGCTGCTGACAGGCCAAAGCATTCTGTCTCAGATCGGGATTATGTAGTCATTTCCGTTTTGTTGGATTAAGAAACATTGTTGGATAGCACTTTACCTAGATTGAGGCTGAACTGTGTATCCAGTTCAGCCTCAATGGCTAATTAGCCCACGGCTTCAAGCTAACGATTGGGTCAACAGACCGCCATAGTGCTGTGCACAGCTTAAGAAGAAGCAGACTTGTCAATTGCTATGAAATATAAGTTAACATTTTCTTTAAATTTCGTTACAATTAGGGAGTCGCTCTCAAGCAGCACTTTTGGCTGTGAACACTATGACTACTGCACCCACATTTTTTCTAACACCAAAGCCTCTTGAGACTATCTCCACTGCCTCTGATCTAAAGATTCGTCTAGATTGGGGTGAGCCTGCACTAACTATTATTGATGTCAGAAGCAGAAGTCTATTTAATGAAAATCGCATTCTAGGTGCAATTTCCATGCCTATTGATGAGCTCATAGCACGAGCATCTGCAAGCCTAGAAAGCGAGCGCGACATCTACGTTTACGGCGAAACTAATGAGATGACTGCTGATGCGGTCGCAAAGCTGCGTGAAGCTGGATACGAAAATGTTGCTGAGTTAAAAGGCGGCTTGACTGACTGGCAAGCCACGGGCGGCGCTACAGAAGGCACTGTTGCAGTAGCTGCCTAGGGTTTTGGCGTTACTGAGCCTCAGTCTGGTTGCCGATGCAAGGGGGTAACTTCTTGCATCTTGCACAGTTCAGTTCATCCTACAAATCAGCAATAGCTGTACGGAGTCCGTGTGGTTGAGGCTAATTTTTGTCAACTACACGGACTCTTGCGCTTCGTTAAATTAATAAAGTTCCTTCTAGATCATTTGCACAGTTCGGAACTAAAGCCTGTTGAGGATCTGTGATCATCTTTGTAGATGGCTGTCGGCACTGATGGCAGTTCTCACAGCTGTCTTAGTTGACGGATAGCATCAGAATTTATCCTTGAATCATTTCAAGAATTAAGTCTCTTTTGATTTGGATGTAGGACTGCATAGCGGTCTGTTCATCAACTGTGAGGCAGACTCTTGCTTGTACCTGTTCTAGCAGATGCCTGACAAAAAGCCCTTCAGGAAGGTTAGAGACGCTCTCTGGGGAGTTTTCTAAAACCACAGACCAAAGTAATCGTAACGTTGAGGCATCCATAGTACTTTCTCTGTGATTGTAGTGATAGTCTCTCTCTTACTAAAAATATTTAAAGGCGCTTATCTTAATGCTTTCTTTAGGATTCATTTTACATGAACATCTGAAAGCGTCTAGTGGGTCTAGCTACAATACTTCGATAAATCGGTCAATCGACGCAATATCGCTAATTTCTACGATGTGAATTTCTACAAACACCAATGGCGAAGTAGAGTCATTCAAATTAGATGAGCGCAGAGAAATTTTTGTTGTCAGATAATAGTCGATATCGAGGGATTAACATAGAGTTATATAAATATGGGTCAGGGAATACACGGAATCCCTATTCGAATATGCCCAAAGTGGTAAACACGTCAATTATTTCAAAATATAAATTACTTTTTATTTAGATTTCGTTACAATCTAGTAGTCGCTCTTTGCAGCCTATTTAACTGCTAGACCTATGGCTCCTGCATTTTTTCCCAACCCCAAACCACTCAAGGCCGTTTCGACCGTATTTGATTTGAAGGATCGTCTCGATTGGGGTGAACCGGCCCTGACGATTATTGATGTAAGAGATCGAGTTCTATTTAATGAGAGCCGTATTTTAGGTGCCATTTCAATACCCATGGATGAATTGGTTGCGCGAGTATCTGTCAGTCTTGAAAACGAGCGCGATATCTATGTGTATGGGGGCACTGATGATGTCACAGCCAATGCTGCCGCTAAGCTGCGGGCAGCTGGATACAGAAATGTCGCAGAGCTGATGGGTGGACTGGGTGCCTGGCAGGCTGTTTCAGGCACTACTGAAGGGTCCTTGGCAGTGTCCTAGGAAAAATGATTAACCCAGAACTAGATTGTTCAGAGAGTCTCTATTCTCAGGCTCTCTATCTTTCTTTTTTGGGTGTATTGGACGAGTTAACAGTTTTATATGCCAGCAAAATATCTTAGTAACAATGATGATAAAACAACTAATTGCCCCTGTTATCGCGTTATTCGTAGTTCTTACAGGTATGACTTCTATTGCCATTAACTACGATGGGTTAGCTAAACCAAGTGAAGCTGATCAAGCTTATTTTATTAAGCATGTCTCCGATGCAAATGTGGTAGTTGTAGAACCCAACTACGGGGAGTTTTATAATCCTGACCCCGATGTGCAAGGCGATTCATCAGGAGAGGTTTTGTATAGCTCTTTGGATGGTTTAGCCCATAGCTATGACATCAAGGGAACTCAAATGGTTCGCTTTGAGCGTAAAGGTCAAATGATTCCTAACCTCTATGTCTTTGTGGAATCGCCTGAAGGAGAATTTAAAATTGCTGATGGTATCTCTGGTGAGCAAGACATCATCGCTGAGAATATAGAGCTTTAACAGATGCTGATTTAAGGGATGGACGGTCTAGAGCCCTTGTTATTCAATGGTCTCTTGCAGCCATCCCAAAAATCGACCAAGTTTTTGCGAAACTAAACGACAGCCTCAAGCTCATGGGCAGATGTATCCGTCTGTATTGGTGTGCGTTTGCGGCGATAGATCAGACTATAGGCGGCGGGAACAAAGTACAGGGCCATCATGGATGCTCCGGTAATGCCACCTGCGATCGCAATTGCCAACGGCCGCCAAAACAGTCCACCGCTGATTATCAGCGGTACAAAGCCGGCAATTGTTGTGATTGTAGTGGTAATTACGTGACGTGTCGCCCTATTTACTACTTCAGCAATGGCTCGACGGTCCCCTTGTTGAGGTCTGCCATCTTCATTTAGCGCAGAAAGAACAATCACCGTGTCATTAATGGCAATACCCACCAGACCCATACTGCCAACAATGGCCATAAAGCCCATCACTGAGCCAAAGACCTTGAGCGAGAACAGGGCCATCCCAACAGAGCCAAGACCCACAACAGCGACGATACCGGCCTGACGGAATGAGCCCAGTGACAGTACCAGGGCAATGACCATCACCAACGCTAACACAGGCACATAAAGCATTAGATTACCCTGAGCTTGACTTTGTTCAGCTTTTTCACCCCCAAACTCATACCAGTAGCCAGCAGGGAGTTCAAAGTTTGCCTCTGCTAATCTCTCTTCAAAGGCTTGTTGTACCACTGAGGGGAGCACTCCGGCTGTAATAAAGCCCTGAACAATGTTGACCCGTTGTTCGTTACGTCGGGCAATCTTGGCAAGTTCAGGTATCAGAGTAAACTCTCCTAGAGCATCGGTGGAAGCCCGATTGTCGGCACCCTGCAAATCTAAAGATGCAATCTGACTGAGATCGGCCCGGTCACTGTTGGCCACCCGCACCCGCACTGGCAGATTCTCGGTAGCTTCTAAAATAGAGCCCCCAACGCTTCCTTCTAAATAGGCCTCTAGTTGCTGTGCGATCGCTGTATTGTTAAGACCCGCTTGCTGCGCCTGTTCTTCATCAATGGTTAAGCCAAGTTTGGGTACGGCTTCTGTCAAATCGTCCCGGACATAGACCACATCTGGAATGTTAATGAGAATCTGACGCGCTTCTACACCCAGTCGCCGCAGTTCTGAAATATTGGGTCCGTAAAGACGCAGCTCAATGGGAGCATCAAAGGGCGGTCCCTGCTCTAGCTGTTTCACCAAAACACGGGCGGCTGGGAAAGCGACATCCAACTCAGCCTGAAGCGTTTGAATGATAGAGGCGATATTTTGGTTGGTGTTGAGCTGCAGCATGGCCTGGGCATATTGGGCCTGATTACGGCGATTGCCAGTAAAGTTGTAGTAAAATTTTGGCGCACTTTCTCCGATAAACCAGTGCACCTCATCCACATTCGGGTTTTCCAATATGAGCTGACGCGCCTGGAGCATTTGCACGCGGGTCTGGCCAATGGCAGTCTGGGAGGCAAACTCCACTTCTACCTGGAGCTGGTCGCGATCTCCCGATGGGAAAAACTGCTGCTCTAATGTGGACGATGCAATAAAGCCAATTAAAGGAAATGTCAGGGAAAGTGCGATCGCAAATAGGGGTCGCTGCATCGTCCACCGCAGCGTTTTACGATAGGGACGAGCCAGACGAGGTGAGGAAAACCCATCGGCCCACCAGCTGCCAGGACGCAGTAAAAATCTCTGCATTGACTTAACTGGTCCAGTTTGGTTATGATTTCGCAGATTCTGAGCCTTAGAGCGAGTATCAGCCAGCATTCGTGCAGCCAGCGCTGAAATAACCGTCAGCGAGAGTGCCAGAGATGAGATCAAGGCCATAATTACCCCAAGGGCAATGGTGCCAACAAACTCTCCTCCTGCACCAGGTAACAAATAGATCGGCAAAAATGTCATCACAGTGGTGACAGTTGAAGCAAACAGAGGCACCTTAAGATAGTTAACCGTCTTAGCCACCGCATCAATGGGTCTATGGCCATGCTGTAGCTCCATCTGAATTTCATCCACAGCAATAATTGCATTGTCAATCAACAAGCCAAGGGCAATGATTAGACCAGTTACCGACATTTGATGGATAGGGACACCAAATGCTGCCATCCAGCCAAATACCGCTAGGGATGTGAGGGGTAGTGCTGTACCCACAATAAATGCCGCGCGCCACCCCATAGTAAATAGCGTAACCGCTACGACTAAGAGAGCACCAATTAATAGATTACCTATAAGAGTATTAATTCTCTCTTCCACATAGGTGCTTTGGTCAAACACTAAATCTAGACTAATACCCTCAGGAAGTAGTGTCTCAAAGTCTGTCAGTATCTGACGAACCTCCTCAGCCCAGTTATCAATCCGCATCCTCGATTCCATCATGACACCAGCAACCACAGCAGGTTTACCACTGATCAGAGCTAGGTCTGTCAGCGGTTGTCGCACCCCGCGAGAGACTCGGGCAATATCGCTAAGGCGTGTGAACTGTCCACCCGCAGTTTGAATAGGAACCTGACGAATTTGCTCTAATGTCTCTAGCTCACCTTCAACCTCAATTGCCAGAGTTTGATCTGGACTGCGTAATTGTCCAGCAGAGATCTTGGCATCACTCGTTTGAATACGGTTAGCTAAATCTTGAGGAGATAAGCCCACCGCTGTTATGCTTGGTGCATCGATTTCAACAATAATTTCCTCAGATGGATCACCGAACAGCTCTACTTCCTCGGTGCCTCCTATTCCCCTCAGCCGTAAGGCAAGTTCCTCTCCATAGCGACGCAAAATGGCATAGTTGGGGTCTGTTGGTCGTTGCCAGGTGAGCGACGCAATCATCGTGTAGGCTTTGACAAACGCTTCGTCTAGCTCTGGCTCACTAGTACCAGTTGGCAGATTGACCGCTGCATCAGCTATCTCATCTCGCACCTTAGACCATACAGGCTGAGCATCTACAATTGAATCTTTTAGCTCTACGGTAATACTCGAAAAACCAATGCGTGAATCCGATGAAATAACATCGATTTCCTCCAATTCTGAAAGCTCTGCCTCAATGACTTCTGTTACCAGTGCTTCCACTCGCTCTGCATTGGCTCCCGGATACGCCGTTTGCACAACAGCGATTCGAGATATCAGCTCGGGATCTTCCTGACGCGGTAGCGACTGGAATGATACAAAGCCCCACACCAACAGCATTAAAATAGTGAGAACTAATAATCGAATGTTGCGATAAAACGGTCTAACCATAGTGGCAAGAGTATTAGAGACGATGGGTTAATAGGAATTGATTGATATCCGTAGGGGGCGCACATCCGTGCGCCCCCTACAAAATTATTTATTGAATTGGGGTGACCAATTGCCCTGGTACGAGGCGATGGGCACCATTGGCAACCACCATATCCTCAGGCTGCAAGGTGCCACGCACCAAAACGCGATCGCTATTCTGGTAGATAATCTCAACAGATTGCGACTGAACCGTATATTGTCCATCTGCCGAGCCATCGTCTGGTACCAGCACATAGCAGGTCCATAATCCACGAATCCCTTGAGTTAATGCCTCAGTGGGTAGCCACATCCCTTCTGTCGGAATTGTTTCTTCCAAACTCACCCGCACGGTTTGCCCAGAATTTGCTTGGCTAGCAGCTGTAGATTCCAATGCCAGCACAGCTGTTTGCGTGCGTGTTTGAGCATCAACCTCAGGTAGAATTGACGACACGGTTGCCGCGTAGGGGCGATCACCCAAATATACTGTTTTCTCATCACCGATAGTTAACTGCTCAATGGCATCAATAGGCATACCTACCCTGGCTTCAGGAGTGGTACTTTCTAAAAGACGAATAACCGACTGCCCCGCCCCCACTACGGTGCCTTCATCCACTTGTTTGGTGGCAACTACACCGTCAAAGGGAGCCCGTATTGTGCTTTTAGCAATCGTGACATCCAAATCAGCAATGCTTGCATCTAGCTGTCGTACTAGAGCCTGCTGCGCCATAATCTGTTCAGGTCGAGTCCCGTTTTGCAATTCCTCCAGCTGACTACGAGACTGATCTAGTCTGGCCTGCAGTGCTCCTTCACCAAATGAGAACTCATCGAGTTCCTCACGAGAGATTGCCCCCTGAGCATAGAGCGACTCCCGCCGTGCACGTTGCACTTCCTGCAGCCGTAGCTGCTCTTCTACATCCCTAACAGCCGCCGCTGCCGCCGCAATATCTTCAGACCGGGCTCCGGCCTCAAGTTCCATCAGCTGTGCATTAGCCCGTGCTCGCTCAGCCAACAGCTGCTGCCGCTGCGTCTGCAAATTACGAATATCCAACCGAGCCAAAGGCGTACCTGTTTCCACGACCTCGCCTTCTGTTATCAACACATCTACCAGCTGACCACTGCGCTCAAAACCCAGCTCACTAGCCCGCAAAGATGCAATTTCCCCTGTATAAGTACGCGATACAGAGTAGCTATCAACAGGCACTACCGTCAGAGTTTCTACCGGCAAAACCCTCTCTGCTGATGCCGAGCTTTCAGCCGAGCTGACACGCTCTTGGAGTCTTGGAACCCCGACAGCAAGTAATCCCAAAGCCCCTAAACAAATTAGAGCTAGGCGCTGACGAGACGTCCCAAAAACTGTCGATAAGGTTGAGTTAAATACTGGTGATTTAGATGTCATAGCGTTAGCAGTCTAAAAACAAACGTATGTTTGAACAGCAATTAAAAACCATTGAGACTTATTGAACTATCGGATATATCTTGAAGACCATTTCTAGAGATCGATTGTGGGATGCTAAACCACGCCAAGTTTTGAGCTGCACCACAATACGGCTACAAGGGTCCAGATACCGCCTTCGATCATTCCTTAAATCCCTTTTGCAGGATTGATTTAGTCAATCCTATATCTTTACCCAAGACCAACGATTACACCCTTACTGGTATGAAGAATGCAAGTTAACTATAGATTTTATTCAAACATGTGTTTGATACAATTAAAACGTACGTTTGAATAATTGGCAAATAAAAATTTTATTTTCTCTGGTGTGCCCCTACAGCAGGCGATTGTAGACGCTATGCCCTAGCAGTCGACTATGATGGCTGGAGATACCGTCGGTTATTCGATTATTGGAGCATAGATTACGTTAATGGCAGGTGCAGCGTCCGCTGATACAAAAGAACAACTCCTGAATGTAGCCGAGCAGCTAATAGCTGAGCGTGGCTATGCAGGAACTACCGTGCGGTCCATTGCCAATCAAGCAAATGCGAACCTGGCTGCAGTGAATTATCACTTTGGTTCTAAAGAAGAGCTATTTCGAGCAATCTTTTCTCGCATTGCCAAACCCATTGTTGCAGAGCAGCTAACAATGCTAGCCATGCTGCAAGAGAGAGAATCCTTGCCATCTGTTGAAGAGATTCTGACAGCGTTTCTCAAACCCTGTCTTAAAAAAATTGTTCACGGTGAGTCATTTCAGATAGTGAGAGCCCAGTTTATGGGACGCTGCTGGAGCGAGCCAGAACCATTGCAAAATATCGCCAGTGGTGAATTTATGGAGAGTCGGCTGGCATTCCTAGACATTCTGCAGAAAGTGATTCCTGACTGTTCACGTAAGGATCTCAACTGGAAGTTAGATCTGGTGATTGCAACACTAATTCGAGTACAAAACGAGGCCGGTAAACCAGACTCATTATTAAAGAGTAGTCAGCCAGAAGATGTTGACTATGCGATTCAATATCTTGTGAAGTTTTTAACCCCTGGCATGTCAATCTAACAGCTTATCGAGATGACAGGCCAAGCGTTATTTTGTAACTTAATAAGGGAAAACTGCCACAGTTACTTGGCAATTTCCAGTCCTTAACGCCAAAACTTCATCACCCGACAAGCCACGATTATATGCTTCTTGAACAGTTAAGACGTCATGATTAAGGCTGCAGTAATCGCTCAACTGTGAACAGACTTTTGGGACTTGATATTAGCCCTTTTGCAGAGTACGTGTGACTTACTGCATTAGGAGGGATGTTCACTGACGGGACTGGCGCGATTCGAACGCGCGACCTACCGCTTAGGAGGCGGTTGCTCTATCCAGCTGAGCTACAGCCCCAAAGCTGGCCTATATAAAGATACACCGTACATTCTTGTCAATAGGAATGCCGTCGGTAAATTCCGCAACTTGGCGTACTGAAGTTCAATTTTCTACCCAGCGAGGTACGTATTTCCAACCATTTTTGAGTACCTTGCGATAGGGTTGAAACCCAGGCATTTTCTCGCTGACGAGCTGCCAAAAGGCATTGGAATGGTTCATATGGATCGTATGGCATAGCTCATGCACTAGTACGTAATGAACCACCTCTTTAGGTAAAAACAACAGCTTATAGTTGAGGCTAATATTCTTACTGCTAGAGCAGCTGGCCCAGCGGGTTTTTTGCCCTCGTACTGACGGTCGCTTAAACGGCAGGTCTAAATCAAAGCTTAGCTGCCGTAGCCAGGGTACTAGTTCCCGATGGGCCTTGTGTCCTAACCACTGACATAGCACTTGGTTACACGTTGGTAAGTGGTTAATACTGCCCCGCACCTTTAGCCCATGCCCCGGCAGCGGAATACATAAGGTTGGTCCATTATCCGCTTCATAGGTGACCTGCCAGGTTTCGCTGGGATTAGTTTGGGTCAACGGGGCTTGCCATCGTAGCTCAAGTTTGTCTGGCTTGCTCATCTGCCAGTCAGTGGCTGTATCTTGATGTTCTTTTAAGAGCCGAATACGATTTTTGATAATCCAGTCGCGACGCTTGGCGATGAGCCCTGGTAGCTTTTTACAGTTATAGCTAGGAGGCACAACGACTTCCACACTGCCATCCACTGCGATTTTGATAGAGACATGCTTAGCCCGCTTACTTTTGCGGACAGTGTAATCAAAGTCGTCTAATAGGGCTGATGGTGGAAACAGCTCTAACTGCGCCATGGCTGAAGTTTTGAAGTTTGGGTTGGCCTAACCTTGAACTTACATGATGCCAGTAGATTCTAAGGGTTTCAATTCAAAACTCAAAATTAAGAACTTAAAACCCCATTGCGACTGTCTGCTGCCCATTGCTGACCCTCCTTGATAGGATGTGAACAAAGAAAATTGCTGAATCGGATTCTTTAATATGGCCCAACTAAAAACGCGACTAGCGATCGCAACACTACTGACCTTAAGCGCCTGCGGTGGTGGCGATGGGGCATCGTCTGATAGCGCTGAGCAGACGGTTACTATTCTTGGAGTCATTGTTGGGGAACAGCAGGAAAAACTAGAAGAAGCGCTAAAGCCCTTTGAAGAAGAAACGGGTATTGACGTTATCTACGAAGGCACTGATTCGTTTGCGACGCTGCTGCCGGTGCGGGTAGAGTCAGGGGATGCGCCGGATATTGCGATGTTTCCGCAACCGGGGCTGATGGCCAGCTTTGCTGAGGTAGGGCAAATGGTGCCGGTAACCGAGTTTATGGATGAGGCTACGCTGGCAGAAGCCTATCCAGAAACATGGCTATCGCTAGCGACGGTTGATGACAGCATCTATGGCATTTGGTATCGAGCCTCGGTTAAAAGCCTGGTGTGGTATAACCCCGCAGCGTTTGAGGCGCAGGGTTTTACGGTGCCAACGACCTGGGATGAAATGTTAGATCTCAGCGACCAGATTGTTGCGGCTGGGGAGATGCCCTGGTGTGTTGGCTTAGAGAGTGGTGAGGCAACTGGCTGGCCCGGTACTGACTGGGTGGAAGATATTATGCTGCGCACCGCTGGCCCGGAAGTCTATGATCAGTGGATCAGCCATGAGATTCCGTTTAATGATGAGGCGGTCCAAACGGCATTTGAACAGTTTGGCGACATTATTCTAAATGAAAACTATGTGGTGGGTGGCTCGGTGGGGGCAATCAGCACGCCCTTTGGAGATGCACCCCAGGGATTATTTGGGGATACACCCACGTGTTATTTACATCGTCAGGCTAACTTTATTGCCAGCTTTTTTCCTGAGGATGTGAACTTAGAAGAGGAAGTTGATATCTTTTTGTTGCCAGGGATTGACCCAGCGTACGGTACGCCGGTTTTGGTAGCTGGAGATGTGTTTGGCATGTTTAACAATACACCTGAAGCTCAAGCGCTGATGGAGTATTTGGCCACACCCACACCCCATGAGATCTGGGCTGGGTTAGGGGGCTTTTTGTCGCCTCATCAGCAGGTCAGTTTGGATGCGTATCCGGATGCGCTGAGTAGAAAACAGGCGGAATTTTTAACCAATGCTGAGACTATTCGGTTTGACGGCTCGGATATGATGCCAGGAGCGGTGGGTACGGGTTCTTTTTGGTCTGGTGTGGTGGACTATGTAGCGGGTGAACCGGTGGAAGATGTGT
>ERZ1740070.265-NODE-265-length-36950-cov-6.427294_pt1 | contig 36950 bp, 38 predicted proteins | sample MGYA00581734_ERZ1740070 | MGnify/ENA primary metagenome ERZ1740070 (study PRJEB43018, sample SAMN04849744) | marine metagenome | isolation source: floating plastic debris | place: Pacific Ocean | collected 2008-09-01 | study: EMG produced TPA metagenomics assembly... | reverse complement strand
CGCAGGTTAAATAGGGCTTACCTTGCCAGGTTTGCCAGGTCCAGTTGTGCATGGGTGAGGAGAGTAATAAACGGCGAGTAGGGTCAAGACTGACACGCTACCAGCTTAGCCTCTACTTGCGATCGCAACTTTAGTAGCCCATACTCTAACCCTTCCACCACCGCCTGATACGAGGCTTCCAAAATATTGGGAGATAGACCTACTGTCGTCCAACGGTGCTCGCCATCACCAAATTCCACCAGTACGCGAGTTTTAGCAGCAGTGCCTGCAGTACTGTCTAGGATTCTTACCTTGTAATCGGTTAAGTAAAACCGTTCTAGTTCTGGGTAGAACCGCTCTAGTGCTTTGCGTAGAGCATGGTCTAACGCCTCAACAGGACCATTTCCTTCCGCCGCATGGAGCAAATTTTTACCGTCTACAGAGACTTTGACTGTAGCTAACGAAGAACTACCAGCGGGGTCTTCAGGTGATCGATTGACGGTGCTCTTGGTGTGGGACATCCTCTCACAGTGGACCTGAAATCCATGCACCTCAAACATTTTGGGGCGTTGCCCCAGGGCTTCTCGCATGAGCAGTTCAAAGCTGGCCTCAGCGGCTTCAAACTGATAGCCTTCATCCTCTAAGCTTTTGAGTCGCTGCAGCAGCAGTCGCGATGTCGGATTCGTGCGATCAAGCTTGAGACCAAAGCTACGGGCTTTAGCCATAATGTTGCTCAGCCCTGCCTGGTCAGAAATAACAATGCGACGGAGATTGCCAACTGCAGCAGGCTCAATATGTTCATAGGTCTTTGGATTTCGCTCGACCGCACTGACGTGAATTCCACCCTTGTGGGCAAAGGCGGACATACCTACATATGGAGCATGGTCATCGGGAGCCAGGTTGACCACTTCGCTAATATACCGACTGGTTTCAGCCAACCTAGCCAGCTGAGTTGCCGGTAGACAGCTATAGCCCAGCTTGAGCTGTAAATTTGGGATTAGTGAACAAAGGTTAGCATTACCACAGCGTTCGCCATATCCGTTAATGGTGCCCTGCACCATAGTCACCCCTTCCAAGGTGGCAGTGAGTGCATTAGCCACCGCTAGCTCGCCATCATTATGGGTGTGTATACCCAGCTGAGGGGTATTTTCAAGGTTTAGAGTCGCCAGCCACTGACTGACCGTACGGACAATATCGGTAACCTGATGGGGCAACATGCCACCGTTGGTGTCGCACAAAACCAACCATTCAGCCCCCGCTCTCAGAGCAGCTTCTAAGGTTTGCACAGCATAAATAGGGTTGCTTAAATAGCCGTCAAACCAATGTTCAGCATCGTAGATGACCCGTCGCCCCTGCTGTCGGAGATAGGCAATGGAGTCATAAATCATCGATAGATTCTCATTTAGCTCTGTCTTGAGACCCTCGGTAACATGAAGATCCCAGGATTTACCAAACAGCGTTACCCACTTGGTTCTCGCTGCTAGAGCTGCTGCTAGGGTAACGTCCTCATTTACGGGTAAATGAGGGCGTCGAGTGGAACAAAAGGCCACCACCTCGGCCTGACGCAGAGGATGGTGCTGTAGCTGTGCAAAAAACTGTCCGTCCTTCGGATTTGCCCCTGGCCAGCCCCCTTCAATAAATGGAATGCCTAAATCGTCTAAACGACGGGCAATGTTGAGCTTGTCCTCAACGGAAAGCGATAGGCCCTCGCGCTGGGCACCATCTCGAAGTGTGGTGTCATAAATCCAAAGCTGAGTATTGGGAGACATAGCAACAGAGAACACAATGTGGGAAATAAGACTTGAAAATGTAGATGCGGAGGATGCTACCCGTGGTGAGTACTGAGTTGCAAAAAATGAATTTTTATTGATTTCTTATCGCTATGAATGCAGCGCAATTTAAAGACCCTGTGTACCGAGTTTAGACCTTTGATGAAGATTTTCACAACCCACAATAAAAAATAAATTTGAGCTAAAAACCTCTAGGGGAAAAGGCTTTTGGCAGCATTTTATACGCTGGGTTATATCAAATTTTTGGAGTTTAATTGAGGGATATCACGACAATCGACTTACATAGATTCTAAGAAAAGCCAGGGTAACTTTAAGCTCTGGCTTAGTGAATTAAAGACGGTTTTGATTTCCTCGGGAAATATCTAAATCACAAAATCTAAGTGTTTTACACATCTAAACTGTTATTTATCAAACTGCTTAGTCAGCTTTTGATAAATAACATCTCAAGTAAGTTTGTTTTAGTTTGAAGGTCTTAACTTAATAATTCCCATGCCAAAAGTGACTGCTCAAGGCAAAACCTTTGAATGTGCAACGGGTGCCAATCTCAGACGTGCGCTTCTAGATAACGACGTTGATCTGTATAACGGCAACGCTAAATTAATCAACTGTCGCGGGATAGGCAGCTGTGGCACCTGTGCTGTGCTGATTGAAGGTGAGGTGTCAACGGCAAACTGGAAAGATCGAGGGCGGCGCTCGTTACCCCCTCATAAGTCTGAACGACCCTTGCGATTAGCGTGCCAAACCCGTGTGCTTGGCGATATTAAAGTGTTTAAATATGATCAGTTCTGGGGGCAAGGCCAGACGATTGTGTGGTGATGCCTTAACCTTTAAGACCAAAGTTGTTAAAGTTTAGTGTCTTTATAACTAGAGGGCCTCTATTTTTGAAAGAGTGCGCTTATTTTCTTAGAACTGAGTGATGATAAGGGGCAGTGGTAGTCAGGAGCGGAAAGACGTATGAATAAGTTCATCTTGGGCAGTATTTTGGCCGCTATTTCATTGATGGCAATTTATGGGACTAGCACCTCTAACCAGGTGACTTCCTGGATGGATGGTACAGAGGATGATTCGTCGGCTCAAAATAATTTTGGCTCAGCTGAAGATGGGACCAATGAGGATCTTGTTGCCCTCAATGACAGTGACACAATTGGCCAAATTAATAGCCGGACGCCGTTAGAAAGGGCTGGTGAGATTCCTCAGCGTCAGACGATCAATGCTGAGAGTGCACCTGCATTTGGCACTGATGTGCAGACGTCTAATAATGCAACAGACGATACTGATGGTGAGATTATTGAGGCCGATCCTCCTGAGCAAGAGGCTCCAACACAGCCAGCAGCCGGTGCACCGGGTTCAGTTCAAGGGCAAAATCAGCCTCAAAATCAAAATCAGACCGAGGACCAGGCACCTATTCGAGCGCTTTGGTAGGCTGAGATTTGATTTTTTAGATAAGGTTAAAGTCTAAGCGTTGTTAATCCAAGAGGTGGTTGGTTAAAACCTATGGGTCAGGTAGATGTACTGGTTATCGGTGGTGGTATTCTTGGACTTGCGATCGCAACCGAACTCCGCCAGCAAGGCGCTACTGTTACCATACTCAGCCGTGATTTCAACGCTGCTGCTGGTCATGCAGCGGCTGGCATGTTAGCTCCCAACGCTGAGAGATTAACCGGTTCTCTACTCGATTTGAGTCAGCGTAGTCTCACCCTTTACCCTGACTGGAGTCGCAAGCTCGAAGAATTAACGGGGCAAGACACAGGCTTTTGGCCCTGTGGTATTCTCAATCCTCTTTTTTCACTAACGTCTGCTTCATCAGAGACCCTTAACCAGGCGACCATTCATCGCTATCAGCCTCATCTAAACCCTCAAGTTGTCGGCGGTCACTGGTATCCAGAAGAAGGCCAGGTGACTCCCCGCGCTCTGCTAAAAGCACTGCGGGTCGCTGCCCAAGAGCTGGGGGTCACTATCCAAGAGGGGGTTAGTGCCGATGCTTTTATTCAGCACAATCGTCACATCACAGGGCTACTAACTACCAACGATCAGCAGCAGGCCGGGCACTATGTTTTGGCGGCAGGAGCTTGGTCAAGTGAACTGTTGCCAGTACCGGTAACACCCCGCAAGGGGCAGATGGCCTCCCTAGTAACACCGCCTGATTCTCTCTATCGCCTTAACCGCGTCCTATATGGCGAGCACATATATATCGTGCCGCGCAAAGACGGGCGAATCGTTCTAGGTGCCACCAATGAGGATGTGGGGTTTATTCCCCATAATACGCCTGCCGGTGTGGCCCAGCTCCTTAACGAAGCGGTACGGCTATATCCCCCACTGGCGGATTTCCCTCTGCAAGAATGTTGGTGGGGATATCGACCCATCACTCCGGATGAATCTCCTATTTTGGGCCCTAGCCAGTGCGACAATTTGACCTTAGCGACAGGGCATCACCGAAACGGTATTTTGCTAGCACCGATTACGGCCAAACTAATTATTGACTTGATTCAGGGTAACCGCGATCCACTATTAGACGCGTTTCATTGGGAACGGTTCACCGGATCTAGGAAAGGAAACCCTTCTGCAGGTAGTCAACGGCCAGTTCAAAACGTTCAAAACGCTATGCCGAGAGTGGGTACCCCCCCACTCTCGGGTTCTCCACAATCTACACAAATGCAAACTCTTTCTGCTCCCCCGTCTGCCCAAACTGATGATGCCCTTGTTATTGCTGGACGCTCTTTTTCGTCACGGTTAATGACAGGTACAGGTAAATTTGACAACTTTGACACGATGCGGGCTAGTCTTGCCGCTAGCGGTAGTCAAATTGTCACAGTTGCTGTACGCCGTGTGCAGACTAACGCCCCTGGTCATGAGGGATTAGCTCAGGCTATTGACTGGCAGAAAATTTGGATGCTGCCCAACACTGCTGGATGCACTAATGCTGACGAGGCCATTCGAGTGGCTCGCCTGGGTCGAGAAATGGCAAAGTTGTTGGGGCAAGAAGACAACAACTTTGTCAAACTAGAAGTAATCCCCGATGCCAAATATTTGTTGCCTGACCCGATTGGTACGCTGCGTGCTGCGGAACAACTTGTAAAAGAGGGATTTGCTGTTCTACCCTATGTCAATGCCGATCCAATTTTGGCAAAATATCTTGAGGAAGCAGGGTGTGTAACCGTTATGCCATTGGGCTCTCCCATTGGTTCAGGTCAGGGGGTTCGCAATGCTGCCAACATTCGCATTATTATTGAAAATGCAAAAATTCCGGTGGTGGTAGATGCGGGTATTGGTAGCCCAAGTGAAGCCGCAGAATCGATGGAGCTAGGGGCCGATGCTTTGTTGATCAATACGGCGATTGCCAAAGCAAAAGACCCGGTCAAAATGGGTCGGGCGATGGGGTTGGCGGCTGAAGCGGGTCGTTTAGCCTATCTGTCGGGCCGTATTCCCATCAAAGCCTATGCCAGTGCCAGCTCGCCCTTGACTGGGACCATTGTTAGCTAAACGGCTCAACTATCTCCAGCTTCTAACAGGCAGCTTGCTGTGAGTAGCGTTTTTCCTTGATCGCTAATGGCCGTACAGACTGGGATTAGTCTTTGGAGTGCGGGGGGGCTTTGCTGCAGCTGTGTGATGGCGGTTGTCAGTTCTGAGTCAAACTGTCGTAACCACTGACGTGGCAGACTATCTGGGTTAAAAGAGGTCTCGTCAATTAGCCAGTAATTAATGTCGTATTCCATAATGGCTGACTTAAGTGCGTCTAAGGATGGGCTATATTGAGCAGCCATCAAATTCAAAATGCGAGGGCGAATTTGGCTGTAGTAACCCTGATGGTAAGCCAAACTGTGCCCAGGGCTGACTAAAACTGAGCGGCCGGTAAAGGCCGGAATGTTTTCAGCTTCATTGGTTAATGATGCAATGCGGATATCCAGTGGCTGTTGCTGCAGATATTCATAGAGCGCAGTGCGATCAGAGTTTACATACACCACATTCAAAAAGCTGTTGAGAAAACAGGGATAGCCCACAGTAATTACCGTAAACCCTATCACTGCACTGAGCGCTAGGGTCTGTTGCCATAAACGCGACTGGCTAAGATGACGGAGCACAGCATCGAGCAGCGCAACCAGCACGATGGCGGCCGCTATGGAAACAATAATTTTGATACTGTGGCGGCTGTAGCGACTGGGTAAATGTAGTCGAAATAAAAGACCGTGGGAGGCCAAAAACATCACAACTGAAGCCATGCCCAGCTGATGTAGGATGACGCCGTCGGTCGTAATTGTGTTTAAGAGCGGCAGTTTAAACCGATAGAGCAGCGGCAACAGCAGAGCGGCACAAATGGTGACCGGTACAATGGGTGGGAGTAGACCACTGCGCCCAGAGAACAGCCAGTATCGTAATGGATTGTTATAGAAAAAAGCGTTGCGACTCCCCGGCTGAAATTCTGCCATCTCCCGAGCTTGTTCTAACGTAACAACAGGACCATAGGGAGAAGTATTAATGGCATAGGGAAGTAGAACAACGACAGCGACGGCTAAGCCAAGGACTAAAAATTTCCAGCTGTCTGGTCTGCGCTGTGGCCAGACAGCCTGAAATCCTAGCAGCACCAGTGAGACAAATATGGTCTGGGGATAAAACAATCCTTGTAATCCCAGCACCACAACACAGGGAATCAGCCGTCGTTTTACCACATAAAACAAAAAGGCCAAAATCAGCAAAATGTTGAATGCTTTGGGTGTGGCGGAGGCTAGCTCATCCCACATCCAAAGAGACTGATTGAGAATAACTGTGCTGGTGAATGCGACAAGCGGTGCAGGGATAATGGCGATGGTTAGATAGAAGGCATAGGCTGTGCCAACAATACCCAAGATGGGCGGCAACAGCTTGCTTAACAAAAATGGGTGTAGCCCTACTTGAGCACCTAGCCAATAGAGCGCCTTGTAGCCACCTGGCGCTACGGATTGAAAATAATCTGCAATGATGTCGTCTGGAAACAGGGCCGGGTCAACATACCGCAGCATCCAAAACAAATGCTGACGCCCATCATCTGGAATCGTGTACGGACCTGAAAAAGCAAGCCGCCAAAAGAGGATGCCATATAGTAAGGCAATGGCCAGACTGGCGACTAGCCAAAGTCGTTGGCTTTTAGGTGTGGGCCTTAGGCCATAGTTGTGAATCCAGGTAGTAAGCGTCTTCAAGGGCCATTACCAGAAACTGGGTCAGGCTTATCTTACTAGTGTTATGTCAGGGTTAGGTGGCTTTAACCAGCACCAAATCGCCGTCGATAATGGCTTCGTAAGGGGCTAAGGGCTCAGTGGCAGGACCCTCGGCAACGCTGCCGTCAGTATTAAATTTAGAGCCATGGCAGGGGCAGGCAAACGCACTGTCTTGCCACTCGACACTACAGCCCTGATGGGTACACATTGAGTTGAGGGCAATCACGCTGTCGGCATTAGCGGGGTCGCGGATAACAATAACGGGACCAGCAATAAAGCCTTTTTTACCTAAATAGCCATCGGCGTCTAAATCAGCCACGGTACCTAACGCAGCAAACCCATCTTCTCGAGGGGTTTCGTCAATGCTGGCTGCGGGGGCGTCGCTGGCTGCCGGAGTTTCAGAAGCGGTTTCTGTCGCGGGTCTGCAGGCTGCGATCGCAACCGGTAAAGACGTTGCCAATAGCCCCAGCCCAAACAGACTGTTAAATTCACGACGTTTCATACCAACTCCTCTCTTTTCTCGCTTTATCACTAGACTTTGACCGTGCCCACGCACCAGACTTTGACCGTGCCTACGGCACTAGGTACTTGTCTCAGCCGTTAACAATCCGTTGAGCCAACCCTGGTGACGAATAGCGACCACCAACACAAACAGCAGGTCTAACCCGACCACCCCGGCAATCATTAGCTCAGAGCCACCCGTGCCAAAGCCGTAGCTGTGTAAGCCTGTCCCCAAAACAAAGTTCACTCCATACCAGGCCATCAGCACCGCGTTAAAGGCAACGACGCTGGCAACACTGATGCCAAAGTTGCCAATCCAGCCCACTAGCCGACCGTGGAGCGGTACTAGATAGCAGAGCAACGCAATCAGCGCCCAGGTTTCTTTGGGGTCCCAGCCCCAGAAACGCCCCCAGGAAAAGTGGGCCCAGATACCGCCTAGAATGATGCCAGCTGTCAACAGCAACACGCCAACCTGTAGCACTCGATAGTTGAGCTGGGACAGCAGCTTGATGCGTGACTTGGCATTGGGGGTAAACAAATAGCTGCCCAGGGCAACATGACCTAACCCCAGCGCCAGGGCAAAGCTAGCGTAGCTCAGGGCAATGGTCGGTACGTGGATACTTAACCAAAAGTTGTCACGCAGCACCGGCACCAGCGGGGAAATGCTGGGATCTAATACAGCGGGCAAACTGTCCGCCAAAATTAAACACACAACAGACAGCGGTGCGGCGGCTAACAAATAGTATTTAGACCGCTGCAGTAGCTCAAACATCAGGGCAATAGCCGCAATACCAAAGCCGACCCAAACCACTGATTCATACATATTGGTTACCGGGGGGCGACCGGCAATCTGCATCCGCAGCCAGAATCCGGAGCTTTGTACCGCAACACCAGCAACAAAGGTGCCAATAGCCGTCCAGTACAGATTAGGCCATACCCACAGAGCCGCCAGCATTAAGACAAAGGCAATGCCGTAGAGCTGCCACGCTTTGGCAAATGGATGAAAATGGTTAAAGAAGACCTCACGTCGCATGACACCGTCAGCTGGATATACCGTGGGGCTTAGCTCAGCTAGACCCTCTTTAAGGGACTGGGCCAGCGGTGCCAGCATGGGTAGATGGTCAGTGCCTGACAAAATTGTTTGCTTAATGATGGCAAAGTTTGCCAGCAGCGGTGCAACTGATTCAGCCTCATAAAGGCTCTGTGCCTCAGTAATGCATACCCATTTCCCTTTGATATCGCTGGGGTGAGGAACAACTGCGATCGCATCATCACTCACCATACTCAGCATCAGCTGCAGACGGTCTTCAATTGTCAGCGCTTCCCGCTCGTCCCGGGTCAAATCTTGCTCATCAATCTGCTTGCGATGAGCCGATCTAACCACATCCCCTAAGGGCTGATTTCTCATCAGAGTTTCAAAAGAGAAATGCTTTTGCTCTAGATCTAAACCAGCCAGCTCTTTTAACGGTCGATAGCTAACCAAAACAAACGGCTCTTCATTCCAGTTGCGATTGTTAAGCCATAGAGACATAAACGTCTCCATCGCACTTTCCTGACTGCCGTCGTGGTTGTAAGTAGCTGCACCATGGATTTTGGCAACAGTCTCTTGAGCAACTGTATCCAGTGGCTTTTTACGCCCTCCCTGCTGGACAGTCATGGTCTCTAGACTGTCTAGAGTAGATGGCTGAAACTGGCTAACGGGCATCGCAATTAACAGCAACCCGAGACATAAACCAATCGCAAATTTGAGAAATTTCATGGGATATTAACTGTGACTATAATGCTCGAAGCGTAGGGCTGTTCTTAACACAGACATAATGAGCCAGATACTAGGCAGCGGTCTTGCCTGAATCATGGGAAAAAATGCTAAGGATTGGGATTGTTGTCGCCGATGAGTCTTTGTTGTCAGCAGTCTCAGATGACCCCAACAGACCACCAACAAACCTAAGTTTTTGAGCTACCGACCGACCGTAGAACATAATCGCGACACCCAGGGTTACCATCAGTGACCCTAACCAGGTCAACCCTGTTACCCACCAAGGCTCACGCTTAACCTGCAGTGTAGATTGGGCCAAATCCCCTGGATTCCAAGAGGCTTGGGCGATTTTCCATCCCTTAAACCAGGTCGGATGATTCATCCACACCCGCCTTTCTGAAATCTCACCCGTTTGGGGTTCCATCAGACTGATCAAGCTTGTCCACATAGCGACAGACTCACTGCCTTCATTACGTTCCACAATAAAGTCGTTAAGCTTAAGCGCAAAGGGCAATCGCATCAGCTTAGGACTAAACGCCACATATAAATTTCCTGCAGCCGTAGAGACTGTAGTGGGCTCGCCCCAGGGCACCCAAGTCTTTTGGCCATCTGGTGTGGCAATCTGAAGGGCGGGCTCTCCACCCTCACGTCCATCCGTTAAGGGAACAATATCTCGCTCAACCTTTGCATTGGGTACATACTCTTCAAGCGTGATGACAAAGTCCGCCCACCCTGGTGCTACTGCTTTTCCTGGCACAAGTTCTTCAGACTTAAATCCCTTAGATGACTTAGCGGCATAGTACAGTTCATTACTGTCATCTACAACAACCCTAAAGAATGCATCTGGCTGGGCATCCGCAGAAATCGCATAGTCTATATCTAGCTCTATGGGGCTATCGCCAAGTAGTTGGGTACGAATCGGTTGAAATTCTGGATTGCCAAAAATAAACCAACGTTCAAGAGCATCATCTTTAGAAATCTCTAGCTGTACGGCTGGATTTTGCAGCTGTTGAGTCGCAGTCTCAGGCTTGCCATTGCCATCAAGCCGAAAATCTGGCCAGAAGTCTCGAACAACTATATCAGCCTCTCCTAAAGTAACAGCCTGGTTCAAACTTGATTTCACGTCCAGGGTTTTAGTCTTACCGAATGATTTGAGTTCTAATGTTCCCCAAATAGCCGTGTTCTCTTGAGAAGGAATTGTTAACGCTTGTTGCAGCTCGTCATCAGAGTGCGCCTTTACGATTTGTAATTCAGCAGGACCAATGTCCATGCGGTCATAAACCACTGGGGCAGTTGCTAACCAGCGCTCTAGCGTTTGTCCCATACGGGCGCTATTGAGAGAAAGCCTTACAGCTGGGTTATCAATTGCAGCCCGGTTGGTAAAGTGAACGGTCTTGATTGCATGATTGGTGTATCCCAAAAGAGAGATATCGCCAAGATGATCAGGTACAACGCGACCGTCGTCCTTGATAAATAAAGATGCTTGCTGCGCCGCTTGCCCAGACATAGCAACCTCTAAGAGATCGCCCTCCACTCGCAGAGTACTAACGGGGCCTCCGTCAGTTCGAGCCAACAACATTCCTTCAACACTCAGATGGATAACAGCTGCCGAGCCTGCAATGATGACAACTAAGCCCCAGTGAGCAGTAGCAAAGCCAATCTTACGTGCGCCTTTCCAGGGATAGCGCAGCAAAGTCGAAATACTCAGGTTAATTGCTAGCAAAAACATTAGAGCGCCAAACCATGGGCTCTTGTAGATCTCCTGTTGAACAACAGACGATCCTACCTCTGACTCGTAAAACGTTGCGCCGATCAGAACAGAGCCAATCACCACCAATAGAGGGATAGCTAGCCTAATCGAACCTATAAAGCGAAGAGCTGAGGAGGTCATGAGCGAGAAATCAAGTTGCTATAAGACAGCTTTTAATCACCAAACAGGCGACAAGATGCAACAATCTTTACCGCGATCCAGGGTCTTTTTTGTATACACAGTCACAAAAAATCGTTGATTTTTGTCTGTGTGCCCATTGTTATTCAAAAAGCGGATTGATTTATCACGATAAATGCAAGTCACACCTGTTTGACTACATTATTAAGAGCTTAACAATTAGCTTTATTGAAGGTACCTAAGGAGATAGATTACCTATCCTGAATAAGTTTAAGACCTTTTGTTTTATGTTGATTGCTGTTCTTTGCTAAATTTTTCTGGCCAAAATTAAGTCTGATTCAATTTTTGCAAATGCTAAATGCGTTAAGTGTATTTCCTGGTCGCTTTGGTATCTGATAGCACAAAAAAATAGTGGCGATCGCAATACGGTAATGATCGAATAAGCAAATGTCGGTATGTTTAGATTAGCGCTTTGTAAGAATTCAAAGTTGTTGAGTAATACCTGTGTTCGCTGTATTTGACTCAATAATCTCTTAATCTTTCTGGCTGCATAACAATGGTGTCGATGGATTTTGAGTTTCGCAATCATCTCTGTTTGTTTCAATAGGTAAAGCTCACTTGAGTGCCCTGAGCCCTCCACTTATTTGTGGTGGCATTTTTGAGTTTCTTGAAACAAAACTTGTGACAAAACTAGTTGAAGTGAGACTACAGGAATGTCCTTAAACGTTGAGTTGTTAGAGCAAAGTTTTGAACTTGTAAAGCCTAAGGCTGATGAGTTTGTAGGTAGCTTTTACAACAACCTTTTCACGGATTATCCAGCGGCTAAGCCATTGTTTGAACATTCAGATATGGCAAAACAGCAGCAGATGCTCAAAGGTGCTCTGGTCATGGTTATTGAGAATCTCAGAAAACCTGAGGTTCTCAGCAAGGCGCTTAAGGGTATGGGCGCTCGCCATGTAAAGTATGGTGCTTTGCCCGAGCATTATCCATTAGTGGGCAACAGTTTGCTAAAAACTCTAGAGCAGTATGCAGGTGATGCCTGGACCTCTGACTTGCAAGAGGCTTGGGCCGGTGCATATGGTGCCATTACCGAACTTATGCTTGAGGGGGCTGACTATGCTCAGGAGGAAGTGGCGTTAGAAAGTGTCCCTGCATCTGCTGAAGACAACGGTCTCAAGGTGGAGCTGCTGGAGCAAAGCTTTGCATTAGTAGCCCCCCAGGCTGACGATTTAGTTGCAACATTCTACGACAACTTATTTACAGACTATCCAGCTGCTCGGCCCTTGTTTGAGCATACAGATATGACTAAACAGCAGCAGATGCTGAAGGGTGGTCTTGTTATGGTTGTCGAAAACCTGCGTAAGCCAGATGTCTTAAGCAAAGCCTTGAAGGGGTTAGGCGCTCGTCATGTCAAGTACGGTGCTCTTCCCGCTCACTATCCTCTAGTGGGGAATAGTCTGCTTAAAAGCTTAGAACAGTATGCAGGGGCTGCTTGGACTCCTGAAGTAAAGGATGCATGGGTGGGTGCCTACGGAGCCATCACAGAGCTGATGCTGGAAGGGGCTGATTATAGTCAAGACGATATTCAGCTCGACTCGACTGTGTCACCTGAAGTGCCTGAAGGCATTGGTATGGGAACAACAGCAGGCATTATCGGTGGTAGTGCGACTGCTTTCATCGTTCTATTAATGGTTCTGCTTTAGTGGTGGTTGCTTAGAGATTTTGATGGCACGCTCTTTTAAGCAAAGATTAGGTAAGTTGTTCTCGCTAAGGACAGGTATCATCCTGGCTTTGGTGATCTTACTCGGGTGGGTTTCGGCCGCTTTTGCATTAGATAAGAAGGAGGTTTTTTTACCTGGTGAAACATCTGAAGGGCACCACATATTTGAAGCGTCTTGTGCTTCGTGTCATGAGGGATTTAAGCCTGTCAGTAATGAAACCTGTAACCGTTGCCATGAAGCTGAATTAGCTGATGATGTGCACGGGGTGAAAAAGTTTCGTGACCCACGCTGGGCTGAATATCGTGAGAGAGTAGATGTTCTCACATGTACAGCCTGTCACAATGAGCATGTCCACATGTTTGGTCGTGGTGTTAACTTACAACCCGACTTGTGTATGGCCTGTCATGAAGAGCTGACATTAACGCAGCTCAAAAGTCATGAAGGATTCGCCCCTGATGGTTGTTGGACTGCAGGATGCCACAACTACCATGATCACCGCACCATATCCACTGGATTCTTGCGACAGAATATGGGGGGTCCAGAGATGTTGCCTGTCCAGGAGGTGCCAGATCGAGTCGTAACTGCATCGTTAGAGACTGCGCCTAAGCCTAATCTCCAGAAAGAATTTTTAGGAGGTGGTTCATGATTTATCACTTGATAAATGTGTTGCGCGCACTTTCGATGCTTGGGCTATCGCTCTTGTTAGTTCTGAGTTTTTCTCTAACGGCTACTGCAACCACAGAGCAAGAGTTGAACGATATTACAGATTTATGGCAAACCAGTGCTCATGCACTGAATGATGTAAACTGTGCCAGCTGTCACCAAAATGACGAGACTAAAGAGTTTGTTGCGGTTCCCAATCATGAGACTTGTCAGTCATGTCACGAGCAAGCTGTAGATACATTTTTGCTCAGTAAGCATGGTATTCGTCTGCTGGAGGGAAAAGACCCGCTGACACCAGCTATGGCCAGGCTACCCATGCAGCATGATGCTATGCAAAAGCAGATGAACTGTAATGCCTGTCATAATGTGCATTCTGCAAACACGGTAGAGGCATCGGTAGACGCTTGTTTGACCTGTCATAACGACAATCACTCCCTTAATTATCAAAACTCCAGGCATGCTGAACTGTTTGCTGCGAGCAACGAGTTACCTCGCCCTGCCTCCGGCGCTGTCAGCTGCTCTACTTGTCACTTGCCCAGGGTGACTCACGGTCAGGGCGATAGCGCCGTTGTAAAGGTCAATCACAACAATACCTATAATCTCAAGCCACAGGATCGTATGGTTGGCGACGTGTGTATGAACTGTCATGGTCTTGAGTATGGCTACAACAGTATTTTCGACCCCGAGCTGGTCGAAGCCAATTTTGACCGACCGCCGACGCTGGAGATGCAGACCTTTGATCTTATGGAGGCTGCTGAAGCGAGGAGGACGGGCAATAACTCTGAATAGTACAGCCTATTCAGAACTCTCTGTTCAGAACCCTCTGTGTGGAGAAGCCACGCCTAAGTTGAAACCTGTAGGTTGTCCTACGGAAAATCAGGCTCTGGGCGTGGACAAGATTGAAATAACCGGATGTACCAGGAGATAACTAAGATGTTAACGAATTTGATTCGGCGTATTCGCGCTAGGACCATAGCATTGCTGAGTATGGCAGCTGCAGTTTGTTTTACTGCTGTTGCCTGTAGTGGTGGCGGTTCCACTGTAGCGACAGCTACTGGCCCCGCTATTTCCCCCGATCTTGTTGCTGATTACATTCACACGGTGTTAGCAGCCGACCGTACTGCTTACACCAAACACGTTGTTAACCGTGTCAAGACGCTTGAAGGTAAGGCTAAGGATGCAGGTGTACTTAATATTGAGTCCACTGAAGGTTGGCAACAAACTGATGGTATTCCTCTGCCTGCTCAGATGTTTCGTCTGGGGTCTGAGATTGCCAATGAGTCTGGTTTCTTTACCTATAACCTGATTTCTACTTGGTATATCAACGATAACCACGGACCAAAGAGTGACTTTGAAAGTACTGCTCTAAAGGAAATGGAATCTACTGGTGAGGCGTATAAGGACTATCAAGAAGTCGGTGGCCAGGCATATTTCTCAGCCATGTATCCTGATTTAGCTGTTGCTGAAGCCTGTGTAACTTGCCACAACACGCATCCGATTCATTTGGAGCGCTATCCCGACAAGCAGTTTGAGATGGGTGAAGTTATGGGTGGCGTTGTTATCAATATTCCTGTTGATAGCATGCCTGCTGCCTAGTGCAGCCTTGATACACCGATAGCTTGAGACAGCGTGGTTGATTGCTGAGGTGATTTTTCTGAGATTAGGGATAGTATTGTTGGAGTTCCAATGCTCTATCCCTAACACCTTCAAACGTTACTGTAGCTATTTGCTGCCTAGGGGTAATGAAGCCTAAGTTTTCTACGCTAATTTTGTTGACGCTTGTAAGTGCGCTGTTGTTGGTCCCCTTTGTGGTGAGCCCGATTTATTTGGATGCCTTGCGAGATCGCTCGATAGAATTGCATCACTTTATTCGTGGAGAAGTCTACAAGCAGGCGACAGGCTATGTTGCTTTGGCTTTTGTAGTGGTTGAAATGCTTCTGTCGTTGAGAAAGCGAGGGCGAAACTGGCTGGGCAAGCTCAAGCTGCCGGGGTCTGTTATTTTATGGCGAAGTATACATATTTTTCTTGGTGTAGGGCTGTTGGCTGTTGTTGTTGTGCATACCATTGGTGCAACTGGGCTGAATTTTAATGCTGTTTTTTTGTGGGTGTTCTTTGCCGTTACTCTGTCTGCTTTGGTAGGTGTCGTTGCCGAAACAGGAGTCTTGGAGTCATCGCGTAAAATTTTTGGGTTACCTGGGAATAAAGAGCTGGTGGTAACCAAGGGGCCATTAATCCGAGGTATGCGGGCAATTTGGCTACCTACACACATTTTTCTAGTCAGTGTTTTTATTCTTATGCTGGGAATTCATATATTTCTGGCCTATTACTATCGCTAAGGGAGGGGCAAATTAATGGTGTCTGCTAAGCTAGATGCAGCGAACCCGCTGGTAAAGCCAGTTGGTATTATTCTCACTATTTTGATGGCTATTTTAGTGACCTGGTTGATCACTCGCCCAGCTGCAGCTACTACAAGCTTTACTCCCCTTTCGGGGTTAATGACCCTAAAGGCCATGGCAGGTGAGACGATGCCCTATGATGTTGCGATCGCATCTCCCGAGCCTACATTTATAGAGTTTTACGCCGATTGGTGCACCACCTGTCAGGGGATGTCGTCTATCGTTGCTGACCTGCATCATCAGTATGGCGACAGCATTAACTTTGTCATGTTAGATATTGATGATCCCCAGTGGGTGAGCCAGATAGTCGACTATGGCGCTTCCGGGGTCCCTCAGTTTACTTTGCTCGACAGCCACAACAGTGAAGTAAAAACATGGGTAGGTAAAGTGCCCAAATCTATCCTTACTAATGTCTTCGACCAGCTGCTGGGATAGTCACTGCCATGACACTACTAAACAGATTTCTTAAGCTCTTAGAATTCCTTGAAGCTGCTCAAAGTGCGTTTGAGTTTCTCACTGACCCCATTGGTTTGTCGGGGGTATTAGCTATTTGTCTGTACTTTCCCATTCAGACCTTAGGTTGTGATGCGGCTGCGGCAGCTACATTGTCTTGTACCGCTGCATTGACCTTTTTCTGTTTGGTTGAGAAACCCGACTTCTAAATAAGCCTAAATATCATTCGTTTAGAATTCAGATAGCCAGCTGTGTGTGGTTTTGATGATGAAGCCATACCAATTACGCCCTTTAATACCGCATCCGTTAAATCAGCCCCGGCTAGATTTGCTCCTGTTAGATCAGCACCTGATAAATTTGCATGGGTTAAATCAGCCCCTCGCAGGTCTGCATTTTGCAAGTTAGCGTGCTGTAGACAGCCCCCATAACAATTGATGGCGGTTAAATCGGCTTCCCTAAAGCACGCCTCTGTAAAATCTGAATTACTCAAGTCACTGCCTTCTAGGGTGGCCGCTGTAAGATTTGCTCCCACACCAGTCGCTCCTGAAAGATTGCTCCAGCTAATATCTGCTGCTGCTAGATGAGCACCTGTTAAACGGATAGTGGCTAAGTTTGTTTGCTGTAGGCAAGCGCCACTGAAGTCAGCATCTGTGGCCCACGCCCCCCAAAGGTTAGCGCCCAAAAAATTAGTATTTTGAGCAGATGTCTCAGATAAAGTTGCGCCCGTCAACGTGGTGTGAACTAAGGTGGCCCGGTCTAAGATAGCTGCGGTTAGGTTGGCACAGCTCCAGTCTGCACTGGAAATATTGGCCTCGGTTAAATCGGTCCACAATGCCTGAACCCAAACGGCTACTGTTTCTTGTAGCTCAACACCCGTAAAAATAGCGCCACTAATATCTGCCCAAATTAGACAGGTTTGATCAAGGTGGCTGTTGCTAAAATCCAGGCCGCTCAAATTAACGCCATGGAAGTCAGCACATGACAGATCCACAGCACAAAAGCTTCGCTCTGCACTGTGATACTTTTGCCAAAACGTCTGTATATCCATCGTTCTTGGAAGCGGGTGCCACAATTATGGCCTTGAAATTACACCCTTAACCGAGTTCTGATGAAACTAAACTTATGCAGGCACGTTGAGTGCGCCGTTTTGTTTTAGCCAGGCTACCTGGGACTCAGTTAGACCTTTAACTTCTGTAAAGAGTGCACCAGCAACTTGGGCATCTGTGAAATCTACAGCAGTTAAATTAGCGTTTTCTAAGTTTGCCTGTCGTAGGTTCGCCCCGGCAAAGTTAGCACCAGCTAGATTACTCTCTGTCAGCTGAGCACCCACCATGGATGAATTTAACCAGTCTGTTGCAATTAAGCTAGCGCTGTTAAATCTAGCCCAGTCCCCCTGCACCTGAATCAATACGGTACCATCTAACTGGGCTTGTTCAAAGTCGGCATTGAGTAAGTTAGCTTTAGTTAAATTAGCTCCATTTAGATTGGCGGCCTCTAAACAGGCGGCTTCTAAATCGGCTTGCTGCAAAGAAGTGCCTCTTAACGTAGCTCGATAGGCATTGCTACGAGTAAGGTCGGCCCCTTCAAAGACAGCTTCACTAAAGTCAGCGTCGCTCAACTTTGCTGTGGCCAAATGCGCCCAGCTAAATTTGGTGCGATGACCAGTAACATTCGATAAATCGGCTTGGGTCAATGTCGCAAATGACAGGTCAGCCTCAGTTAGGTGTGCCCCATGGAACTTGGCTTTTGGTGCCTGTAGCTCCCGGAAAATTCCCCGCTCTAGTCGAGCGCGAGTTAGCTCAGCTGAATCTAGCCGAGCCTTGTCAAAGCGAGCATCCGATAGCACGGCTAATACTAACGTGGCCTTTGAAAAATCAGTGCCTTCGCAAGATGCACCTGTGAGATTAGCCTGGCGCAGATAGGCCTGGGTAAAATTACCTCGATCTAAAGCCGCGCCACCTAAATCTATGCGACTCAGTTCCGCTCGACGTAGCGATTGCTGATGGCTAATTTTAGAAAGCACTTCGCCGACGGTGAGCTGAGTCATAATGCCAAAAATCCTTGTTATGGTATCAGAGGTAACATTTTAGTCTTAGTAACTGTATAATACACAACAGTTTTGCTGAATCCCTTATGGATTAAGAATTGTTAGGCTTCATTTGTCTGGGTTTTATGACATTGTTTGGCAGCATCATTTTGGGGCATTGCTGATTCTCAGGATGATTTTAGCTGTGAGAGATTGTTAAGCAGTCACTGCTTTAGACCGATTCATCTCTTAAGTCAGCAATCGCAATTTTTGCTTCAATCCAATATTTAATTGTGGGCTTTCTTTGCTTTCATCACCTCTAAAAATCTTGTAACAGCGGGTGATGGCGGTACGTTAGCTAATATGGCGACCCCAATGACGCGCTCTAGTGGAACAGGCAGTGACCGACTCTCCACTGTATCGGGAATGGGCATAGCCGCTAAGCGCGGCAAGATTGCGGCGCCTAAGCCTTGTGCCACCATACTTACAATTGTTGAGTCTTCTTTGACGTTATAAGCCACCTTCAAAGGTTGTTGCCATCGCGACCAGTGTGCGCGTACTGCAGTTGTGCACTCGGCGTAGTTCAGCAAAATAAATGAGTGGGTAGATAGCTCATCCCAGCTAATGGATTTAGTAATCGAATGCTTTGCTTTTGGCAGCAGCACAACATACTCATCGCGAGCAATTTCCCAGGTTGTAAAGTCTTCAGAGCGGGGTAAAGGAAGCATGCCTAGATCGGCTTCTCCGGACTGGAGTGCTTGCTCTACTCCTGCTGGGTCGAACTCATCTAAGCTCACTTCCACCCGTGGATATGCTTTTTGAAACTCGGCAATTTTGGGTGGCAGTATGTGGGTGGCAGCACTGCGAAAAGATGCGATCCGAAGACGGCTGTTGTAGAGAGCCTTTTCGAGATTAACTTCGTATTCAATCGATTCACGTAATTCTAAAATCTGTTGTGCATGGGTGACGACTCGTTCGCCAATGGTGGTGAGTTTGGCTCCCATGCGTCCCCTTACAAATAGGGGAACATTAAGTTCATTCTCTAGGGATGCGATCGCACGACTCACAGCGGACTGAGACATATCCAACTGCAGGGCCGCATCCGAAAAACTACCACATTGGCCAATGGTCACCAGTACCTGAAGTTGGGAAATGTTCATAGATAGAACTTATTCGGTTAGCGCATAAAGGTACCCCGCTGAGCGATTTGATCCCTCAAATGGACACCGCTAATTTAAGGACATTGTTTCCATAGAACAGTCACACGAAAGCTTATGTTTGAACTATATACGTTTGAAAAGTTTAGAGATACACCTAGTGTTCAATTTTTTGATATCACAGTGCCCGACTCCAATGCCCGCGACTTAGTCTTTCATGATGGTCCCGCCATTAGCCCCCACAGTGCTAAAACGGGTGACTGGCAATTTTATTTGCACCCCCGTCAAGAAGACAATTTACTCGCTCTATCGGGAGGGCGCACATTTTATTTAGTCAACTTTGGTTGGGACTATCCTTTTCATCGAGTACGGCTTGAGCAAAATGCGCGTATCCTACGTATTCCCCCCGGCACGTTCCACCGTTCTGAATCTGATCCCAAAGGGTCATTGGTCATCAATCAAGCTGTGCGTCAGGCTGACGCCAGCGTGCATAGTGAATTTCGGGTTTATAACAGTGCCGAGATCCCAAAGCTAAAAAAACTGTTGGCGTCTGGGTTACCTCCTATGGAGCATGGCTTTACTGAGGATCATGGTTTTACTGACGATAGAAATGAGCCCTTGGCAGCGTAGTCATCTAATGCCAATGCTGGATGCGTCCATCGGCTTACAGACGCATCCAGCATTGGCATTGAGCAGATAACAGCTGTTTGATAAAGTGTGCTTCGTTGTGCGATCTCACACGGTTTATCCTATGAGAAGTCGCCCGTTCACATAGGGAGCATCGATGGCTAATTCCACGAGCAATAAACTGTTGCAGCTGCCCTGGCCAGCATTGGTTGGTGTCTCGCTACTGTTGCATGCTGGTGCTTTGCTAATTGGGTTGCCAACCATTGTTCGTGTCGATACGCCCCCTAACGATTCAATCGATATCCCCGTCACATTGATAGATGAGGGGGATATTCCAACTGCGAAACCTGCGAATCCGTCTCCGACGGTATCTGTTCCTCAAGAGCCTACTGCTCCTTTGGGAGGGCGGACTCCTGTAGTAGAGCCTCGGGTAGACAATCAGGTCACACAGCAAACGCCTCAACCAGAAATCACTGCAAAACAGCCGCAGACTGAGACTCCTGTTAAGCCAGAGACACCGGTCAAGCCTGCCACGCCCGGCAGTGAGACGCCGAGAACACCAGAGACACCGCCTGCTGTGGATGGACAAACACCGTTAGATGAGAGAACAGAAACTGCTGGCTCTGAATCGGGTAATGGTGCGATCTCAATGAGTATTATCGGTGTCTCAACCGTACCGCCCGGTACGCCCGGCGATTGGCCAGATGTCTTACCCACTTTGCAAAGTTCATCTACGTTGAATATTGCTAACCACACCTGTAATGATGCGTTACCTGCTGGTGAGGTGACCTTAGGGCTGGTCATCGCAGCCGATGGCTCTGTCATTCAGACCTTCGCTCCCCCTGATCAAGACTCAATATCAGCCCAAACCGCTAGCTGTTTGCTGACCCATGCCCTCAGCATTGACCCTGACGCTCTGCAGTTTACCCCTGCTTACACGGGTCAAAACCCCATCACCACCGATCGAATGCAGCTAACCGTTCGGTTTTAGACTGACTAAAAACCAGTAAGTTTTATCAAGCGTCCCCACAGCAAACTGTGCTAACCTAGCAAAGCTGGTTGAGCGCAAGCTCAATTTTGCACCTTGCGGGTGTAGTTTAGTGGTAAAACCTTAGCCTTCCAAGCTAATGATGGGGGTTCGATTCCCCCCACCCGCTTTCAATTTTGAATTCTTTTTATAGACAGCATCTAAAGAGTTTTGAGTGCTTCCGAGACATCTCCATGTTGAGTAGAAGTTTTGTCAGCTGGAATTAAAAAATGATGCCTTATTTTAATCGAAATGACTGACACAAGCAGCATCGGAAGAGTCGAAAATTAATGCCAGCGAGTTTACTCAAAGCTCTAATAGGCAGGATAATAAGAGTGGGAAGCTTAGCTTCTTGATATCAATCTCTATTAGTGTGTGAGTTCATAAAGCGCTTTGCGTTCAGGGATAAGTTCGAGGGCAAGGCTGACATTTGACTCAGGAGCGTGGTTGCATGAGTAGTCTCTATGGCAAGTTAGATCCAAGAAATATACCAACATACTCCATTGGAGATGCTGCTAAGTATCTACGGATTCCGGCGGCCACCATTCGCTCTTGGACTGTTGGCCGTAAGTATCCTAAGGCGGATGGAGCAGGATTCTTTGCACCCTTAATTCCGATTCCTGATCGGAAGCCCAAACTACTTTCGTTTACTAACATGGTTGAGGTGCATGTACTGCGGGCGATTCGTCAGCATCATAATGTTGATTTAGGCAAGGTTCGCAAGGCCCTTGATTACATCGAAAACACCTTGCCTGTGGTTCATCCATTAGCTCATGCTGAGTTTCGGACGGACGGGGTTGACCTATTCATTGAGCGATATGGCGAATTAATCAACGCATCCTCGGCAGGCCAAACCCAACTGAAAGATTCGCTGCAAGCTCACTTGGAACGGATTGAGCCTGACGATTCAGGCTTAGCGATTAAGCTGTATCCCTTTACTCGAACCCATGAAGAAAGTAATCCACGCATTGTAGTAATTGCTCCGCGCATTGCCTTCGGGCGTCTGATTATTGAAGGGACGGGGATTCCGACGAGTGTTTTAGCGGAGCGGTATCGAGCTGGAGACTCGATGGATGATTTGGCTGAGGATTACCGTTGTGATCGCATCAAAGTTGAGGAAGCTATTCGGTGTGAACTATTGCCCAACGCTGCATGACGGAACCGGAACCAAAGCCCGAAAAGACGGAACCAAAGCCAACTGTTTTTTTTATTGATCGCTGTTTAGGCAGTGTCTGACTCGCAACGGCATTGCGAAAATCCGGTATCACAGTAGAAATCCATGACGATCACTTTCCTCAAGATGCGAAGGATGAGGATTGGTTGCCTGGGGTGGGGAAACGAGGGTGGATTGTACTGACTAAAGATAGCCGCATTGCCAAGCGGACATCGGAGCGATTAGCCGTTGCGAATGCCAATATCCGTATGTTTGTGCTGGCGTCTCAAAGTTTGCCCGGGCGGGACATGATTGAGGTTTTCCTTAAGGCGTTTATGAAAATGCAGGCATTCGCCCGTGAGAACCCGTCACCGTTTATTGCCAAGGTCTACAAAAGCGGCGAAGTCAGTGAATGGAAGAATCATGAAGAGTTGCTGATTGAGCTTAATGAAATGATGCAAGACATAGAGTAGGCTCGTCGCGGTCTAGCTATCAACTCTGCAGCTTAGCGATCTCAACCGCCATTTCCTTAGCTTTTGCCTCAATGATATCCAGAAGTTCTCGGTGAGTACGGGTTTTGTTGGGGTTGATGGCCTTGAGATAAAAATTTTTCTCTTCGATGCTCATGGTGGGGGTGCGATTCCCCCCACCCGCTTTTGAAAAACCTTTGACCTGCATATGTTAGAACGGTAAGACAGCCATAATTACCAGGACACTACTGTAGAGCAATGAAAGTCAAAGCGTTTCTAGGAATAGCAGGATTAGGCGCATTGGCAGCCGCGCTGATTGCAACTAACCCTGGTCAAGAGCAATACAATACATTCGCTGCAGAAACCTTGCAGAGTGAAGTGCGCTCGGCGTTTTGTCAGGCTAATGAACTGGATAGTTGGCTTGGTGATTTTGGTAGAGCCTTAGGCAACATCTGCGAAACCGCGATTGAAGAGGGTACTCTCATCAGTGATGAGGATCTCAAAGACTTTATAGAAGACAACACTGAGCGCCAAAATTTCTGGGTATGCAGTGTGTATACGACCCAAATCCCGGCGGCAAGGGTTCGGATTATCGGCATTTTTAATCGGTTTATTCCAATTCAACAAACAATCGGATAATGCACGTGGCAGATTCTCCAATCTATCTTGACTGTCATGCAACAACACCGGTTGACCAGCGTGTTGTTGATGCTATGCTGCCATTTTTTACAGAGTATTTTGGTAATCCCAGCAGTCTCCATAGCTATGGCTGGCAGACTGAGGCAGCTGTTAAAAAGAGTCGTGAGACTATTGCTGAAACAATTAATGCACAACCCGAAGAGATTATTTTTACAAGTGGTGCAACTGAGGCTAATAACTTAGCGATTAAAGGAGTTGCAGAAGCGTATTTTAGCTACGGTAAACATATCATCACAGTGCAAACAGAACACAGTGCTGTGTTAGATCCCTGTCGCTATTTAGAGTCGTTGGGGTTTGAGGTAACCTACTTACCTGTAGAGTCTAACGGATTGTTGTCTCTAGCCGTACTTAAAAAAGCGATTCGACCAGAGACTATTTTGGTGTCAGTAATGGCAGCTAATAATGAAATTGGGGTGCTGCAGCCGCTTGCAGAGATTGGTGCGCTGTGTCAGGAACATGAGATTTTGTTCCATACGGATGCAGCTCAGGCTATTGGCAAAGTGCCGTTAGATGTGCGGTCGATGAATATTCATCTGATGTCGATAACGGCCCATAAAGTCTATGGCCCAAAAGGGATTGGTGCTCTCTATGTGCGACGCCGACAGCCGCGGGTAAATTTGGCCGCTCAACTCCATGGGGGTGGTCATGAGCGGGGTATGCGCTCAGGCACACTATATCCACCGCAAATTGTGGGGTTTGCTAAGGCGATTGAGCTAGCGATCGCAGAGATGACATCAGAGCGGATGCGGTTAAGCGGGTTGCGATCGCAGCTCTTAAACCACCTAAACCAACTACCTGATAGGTATCTAAATGGCCATCTCGACCAGCGTCTGCCGGGTAATCTCAATGTCAGCTTTGAGGGGGTTGATGGTCAGAGTTTATTGTTGGGGCTACAGCCCATTGTGGCACTTTCATCAGGATCGGCTTGTAGCTCAGCCAGCACGGCTCCATCCCATGTGCTCAAGGCATTGGGGCGTAGCGACCAGCTGGCCTATGCGTCACTACGATTCGGTTTAGGTCGGTTTACAGCAGCCGATGAAATTGAACGAGTTGGTGCAGCCGTTGTTGAGACCGTCAAAAGTCTGAGGGCGCTAAACACATGATCCCATAACCAAAGCCTAATCAGCCATATCAACTTGTCTAAATTAGTTGGGCACTTTGAGATAGTAGCTCGATTACCATCAGGGGGGATATGTGATGTCTAACGCTGTGTTGAACACATGGACTGTACGTGGAAAGCTAGCGACTGACGTAGTGGTTACGACAGTCAATCTGGATGATGGTCAACAAACAAAGGTAGCTGATGCTACGTTACGTGTGCGTGGCGTGAGAGACCTCAACGAATCATTTGCGATGAATCTAAACATTTGGGAAGGCTCAGCTGCTTGGAGAACATTGCCTTTCCTCAAAAAAGGAGCACCGATTATCTGTATTGGCAGCGCTGAACCCAGCCCGTTTATTTCGCAAGCAGATGGAATGCCTCAAGCTGGCTTAATGATGGATGTAATCGATATTGATGTAAAAAGCTGGCTGGATGAGCGGTACCCCAGTCAGCGCAGTCGATACAATGTCGTTGCTTAATACAAAAATCCCCAAAAAACTAGGGCAATGTTACTTGCCCATCTGTCGCTTTAGTTCTTCAAGCTCTGCCTCAGTTTCCCAACGTTGAAAGCTTTCTTCTAGTGGATCTAAGGGTTTTGATTCAAAGGGGCTGCGATGCCAGCCTGTCGTACTTGAGTCCTTAGGGGCTGTCTGGTTTGCTGTTTGAGCAGCGGTGGCGATCTTAGCTTTGATTTCTTGGCGCTTAGCGTGGATCTGCTGCTGCAAGGTTTGGGTCTCGGCCAATCGTGATTTGACACTTTTCATCTGTCCCCACAGATGGTTGCCCTGCCTCAGCAGTGTGGCTTCTCGCTCTTTTGCCGGTTTCACCAAGTCAAGACGCTTAGCGGATTCTGCCTTAGCAATCCGCTCATGCCAGCGCTTAATATCTTTAGCAGTCTCTAAAACAGCAGTTTCTAGCTCGGCTTCACGACGCTTGAGGGTGGCTAGAGTTGCGATCGCGTCTTCTTCTTGCCCGCGCAATTGCTCTTCAAGGGCCATCATCTCCAAATGAGGATGGGCTTTTAGAAACTCATCTAAACGCGTTTCTAAAAAGCGACTGAAATCATCAAATATGCTCATTTGCTATGCCAACCCCATGCAGCTAGATATCAAGCACAGTGTTCTTAACATAGTCTAGTTTAGAACTGTTGCCCAATATAGATAGAGCGAACTTCGCCGTTACGTCGTACAACGACTTCTTCATTATCGATTGAGACAATACTCCAACCGCTGCCACCGACCGTTTCACCAATATAAACCCGCTGTGATGAACCATTAACTTCAAAGAGTGCGGCAGATCGATCGCCTAGCTCTAGCACCCCCACTAGCTCGTAGGTATTGGCTGCAGCAATATTAGGTACAGGGGCAGAGTCATTGGCAGCTTGACCGGACCCATTGGGGGCTGGCAACGATGGCAATGTGACCGCATTGGCTGGTGTCCGTTGGTTAGCCCCTGGCTGCAGCAAGGGCACAAACACACGCTCAATCACATTATTAGAGGGTCTTCCCGTCGCTGTTTGGCTATCTGCGGTCTGGGTAGGTGCTGTGGCAGCTGTATTCGGATTCTGAGTCTCAGTTTGCGCGCTGCGCTCACCGCTAATCACCCTTAGAGACCGTGTGAGATAGTCTCTAAAAGCAGCATCCTCTGATACGGCTGGTGCGGCTGTTGGTGCAGCTGAAGTGTCAGCAGGCTGCACTGTAGGCTGCTGTCGTAAAAACCAAACCCCGGCGCCTGCTAGTGCTGACAAACATACTGCTCCCAGCATGAAGTTGCGTAAACGCTTTCGGTTAGGACGCTTATTAGTTGAGTCTTTTGGTGACTGAGTGTCTTGTGCATCAGCTGCCCGCTCTGTGATGGGGGCTTGAGGACTTGTGTCTACTGCCTCTTTCTCGACTGGCACAATCATGGCCGGAACGGTCACGGCTGCAGGACTTAGCGACGCATAGGATGCCTGTGATGTCACCCCAGGTTCTGCATAGATGGCGGAGTCTTCTCCTGCCAAAATCCGGTCGACATCTTCAAAGACTTCGTCCATCAAATCTTCGGCATAAGCGTCGACCATTGTGTCAGCTTCTGACGAAGTACCTGCGGAGGGAGCTGCTGTAGCCTTGGGCTGTCTAGATTGACTCATAACGTGACATGTACGATTTGGCGGTAGTGACTTGGACAAACCAGGAATAGGCTATTGTCCACAAAGCAAGCTGCCTAGAAAGTTAGCAGAGTATACAGCAAACTGGAAAGGGGAATTTGAATCTTATAGAAAGGTTCTTCGACTATTAGGCAAAATCTACAGGCTGTAACCTATACCTAGAAAGCCTTACAGTGATTTTTGTTATTTTGAAAACAATCGCTATCGACCAACATTAAGTTTTGCCAGCCTGCGTCTGAAATGGCCCTGGTTAGACAATGTCGGGCTATCCGCATCATCGAAGGCAGATTTAGGGCAACAAGCAGGTTTTACTCTACGCCACAGTGTGAGAGATATCGAGGTGACCAAAAGTCAGGCTCAATGCCAGGTTAAGGGTTTCTAATACTTTGACAAGCCACCCCACTGAGTCTTGTTTAGCTAGCTCGTAGTGGCTAAACAGAGTGGACAGCCGACGCTCTAAATAGGGTTTAACCTTGCGACATAGCAACAAAATCCTTAAAAGGAGCCCAGTGGTTAGTGTGGCGCCTAAATTATTGATCAGGTCAATAAAAACAAAATGAGAATGTGCGCCTGCTGGATCAACAACCAAAAAGTTAAACAAGTTGGAACAGGTCCGCACTAACAAAAAGTCGTTGAGCCGCTGATTATCATTTTCGGGGTAAATATCCCGCAAGTTTTGATATAAGGCATCGTTAAAGTGTTGACGACCATAGGCTGGATCAACACCTGATACTAGATATTCATAGAAGTCATCTTTGAATGACTTAAACGTGGCCGCTTCACAACATTGACTGCGAAATTTAAGCGCTAGGTCGTTATAAGTGCGCCCATGGGAATCTTTGCCAGAAAACTGACGCAGAGAATAGACCAGCTCGCGATCGCTTAGCAACGTCGGATTTTTAGCAGGGCGTAACCATTGGCCTTGATGTTCTAGCAAACCGTCACGCTTGAGTCGAGAGCGACGTACCCTATAGTTCACATACTGCGATAGATCAAGCTCTACTTTTTTCTGAGCCTGATGTTGCATTCGGCGTACGTGAGTTTTTTGTTCCCTCGGGCTCTCTTCACTCAGCAAGCAATGTTCGTACAGGTAAGGATAGCGGCCAATTAGAGTTCCTAAAGGCTGACGAGATCGCACCCCAGGTTCACCCGCGAGGTCCATAGCCTGGACCAGGCGCTTGAGCATGAGATACTGCTCGGTCTTTTTAAACTGGGAAACGATTTCGCGTAGACGACGGACAGAGCGGGCTCGTGAGACCTCTCGTACAGCGTGGCTAGGAGAGTACTCAAACAGACCCACTAACTCGGCAATAGATCCCTGGTAATCTCGATTCTTTTGCCAGCGATTGATGAGGATGTGGCAGCAACGATTCAAGATATGGTGAAAATACATGTCGGCATGGGAGTCAAGCAAGATCTTGTCAAGACTGCCAACTACCTCACGCTCACCATAACCAGTACCATCGATAAATAATGTATTAAAGCGTCTAATTAGCTCATCAGGGCGCTCAGCATCAACGCAGCCGAGCCAGTGGTCGTAAAGCACCTGTTCCTGTGGGCTAACTAACCGCGCACCATAGTCAGATTGCGAATAGCCTGATTGGACATTCACCAGCGAAACCTCAGCAAATACACCTTACCTAAAGACAAACTTTTACAGGGAAACCTTGCGGCGATCAAAACTACAGACAAACTCACTAAAGTCTAACTGCTTATGCTGACCTAAAACATCATAAAACTTGCTGAAATCTTTGAAGGCTCTACAAGATTGGGGAATCTGAGCATATAACAGACAATTAAGCTCAAATTGTCAAAGGTTCAACTACAGCCGCGAAATTACAGAGGGGGCATACTGTTAGATCTCGCGATGTACCGAAAACAAGCGCACACTGAGACTATCACCCCTACAGCACTCTAATCGTTACGTAATACACATTAGGACTTATGCGCTACCAGTTTAGCCTATAGGCATTTTCAGATAGGATGCGATTGTGGTAACTCTGCTGAAGCTTCTGTAAATTCACTGGCTCTTCTTCATCAAGCCTATATATGCAGCTGGGTATTGGTGGCGGAGTCTTTGGTTGAATCGTTCGAAACATATCATGCCTAGTCTTGCTCCTGTTCCTCAGGTTCTAAATGCCCTTAGCGATGAATTGGTAACGCATACCCTACGTGCAGCCGAATTAGACCATACAGTCAGTAGTATTAGTACAGATACGCGCACGCTGAAATCTGGCGCTTTGTTTCTAGCCCTTGAGGGTGAGCGCTTTGATGGTCATAAATTTGTGGCTCAGGCGATGGCAGCAGGTGCGATCGCAGCAATTACTCGCCAAGGAGTGCTGACAGGCGAGACTCCTCGCATTGAGGTTAACGATACTCTAGTGGCCTACCAGACGTTAGGTCGCTGGTGGCGTCAGCGATTGGGATTACCCATTGTGGCGATTACGGGGTCTGTGGGTAAAACCACAACTAAAGAGCTCATATCGGCGGCTCTGAGCCTCCACGGCACTGTCCATAGGACTCGTGCCAATTTTAATAATGAAATTGGTGTGCCGAAGACGCTTTTAGAAATGACGCCTGAACATGACTATGGAGTCGTAGAAATGGGGATGCGCGGGCCGGGAGAAATTGCCCTGCTGACCCAGATAGCTCAGCCAAACGTGGCGGTTATAACCAATGTGGGGACCGCTCATATTGGTCGTTTAGGTTCTGAGCAAGCCATTGCTGATGCTAAGTGTGAGCTACTGGCTAACCTGTCGGCTGACGGCATTGCCGTGCTGAATTACGACAATTCTCGGTTGATGGATACGGCAGCTCGTGTATGGTCTGGTAAAACCATCACCTATGGTCTGACTGGTGGAGACATCCATGGACAATTTCAGGGCCAAGCGATCAGTGTAGAGGGTGTGACGCTGCCATTGCCGCTAGAGGGGCAGCACAACGCATTAAATTACCTAAGTGCGATCGCAACTCTCCAGGCACTGTCCCTTGACTGGCATTGTTTAGCCAAGGGCATTACCGTCAATATGCCGTCAGGTCGTGCTAAACGGTATCAGCTGTCCGGTGACATTCTGTTGCTAGATGAGACTTACAACGCTGGGGCTGAATCGATGGTGGCAGCGTTACGTATGTTAAAAGACCAGCCCGGTAAACGACACATTGCCGTACTAGGCACAATGAAGGAGCTGGGGCATAAGTCAGTAGAACTCCATCGGAGGGTTGGCAGCATTGTTCATACCCTGGAGATAGACCGGCTGCTTATTTTGGCTGACCCTGCTGAGGCGGATGCTATGGCCAAAGGCGCGGCGCCAGTGCCGAGTCAGCAATTCACAAACCATGACGCTCTGGCTCAGTATCTAAAGCAGTTTATGCAGCCAGGCGATCGGCTGCTGTTCAAAGCGTCACGGTCGGTGGCAATGGATAAAGTCATAGAACTACTACTGGCGCATGAGGATTCTGCTAAGACTTAATAAGCCGTTGGCTGTTCTTGGGGATGGCTTTAGCCATAGGCTGTTCAATAGGGACCGCTCTAGATCAGCTCATCCCTTAAATCAGCAACCGCAAAGATTTAGTGTTCAGAATCTGCTTTACAATAGATAGCCTGGCGTTTTTTTAGTCTAGACCGTGGCTCTGATTCTGAAACAAGAGCATATCGTATCGATGCAAACCCATGCGGAGCAGGCTTATCCCCACGAAGGCTGCGGTCTGCTGTTGGGGAGCTTTGATGCTGAAGCGGATAAAAAAACGCTAGTTGAGCTGGTTTTTTTAAAAAATGCTTGGGCTAAAGCGGTGGCGGATGACTTGGCAGAAAGTGGGTATCAAGCCTCACAAGATATGACCACAGCCCGTCGCTACTGGATTGATCCCAAAGATATGCTTGAGACCCAGCGTCAAGCACGACAGCAAGGACTCAGCATCATCGGGGTTTATCACTCCCATCCTGACGCCACTGCCGTCCCGTCGATGTGCGATCGCGACCTGGCTTGGCCAGCCTATGCCTACGTTATTGTGTCTGTTCGCAATGGTCTAGCTGCCGATCTCCAAAACTGGCAGTTAGACAATAACCATCAATTTCAACCCGAGCCAATGAAAATTGCTCCCGCTTCTGCGGCAAAAGATCGAATGCCGCTCTTGTCGTCCTAAAAAATAAAGCGCTACATCATTCTTCCATTGGCGTTTTACAGACTTTTCCAACTCCTATTTATGCTCAAGGAACCATGCTGAATCCAAATCTGGATGACATTCAACTGACTAAGGAAGACTATGAACGCTACTCACGGCACTTAATCCTGCCTGAGGTTGGCGTTGATGGTCAGAAACGCCTCAAAGCAGCTAGCGTGCTGTGCATTGGTACAGGTGGACTAGGGTCTCCCTTAATTCTCTATCTCGCTGCCGCTGGTGTTGGCCGCATCGGGCTGGTTGATTTTGACGTAGTCGATTATTCAAACCTGCAGCGTCAGATTATTCACGGCACCTCTTGGGTTAATAAGCCCAAGATTGAGTCAGCCAAGAACCGTATTCTCGAAATCAATCCCCATTGTCAGGTAGATCTGTACAACACCCGTCTCAGCTCTGACAACGCGCTTAAGATTTTTGAGCCTTACGACATTGTGGTGGACGGAACCGACAACTTCCCCACACGTTACTTAGTTAACGATGCCTGTGTATTGCTCAACAAACCTAACGTTTACGGCTCAATTTTTCGATTTGAAGGTCAGGCCACCGTCTTTAACTACGAGGATGGTCCCAACTATCGCGATCTTTACCCTGAGCCCCCACCGCCAGGTTTAGTCCCCTCTTGTGCTGAAGGCGGCGTGCTGGGGATTCTTCCTGGCATTATCGGTGTGATTCAAGCGACAGAAACCATCAAAATCGTTCTAGGAGAGGGTAACACCCTAAGCGGTCGACTGTTGCTATACAACTCTCTAGATATGACGTTCCGCGAGTTAAAGCTTCGCCCCAACCCAGTACGTCCTGTGATTGAAAAGTTGATTGATTATGAACAATTCTGCGGCATCCCTGATGCTCAAGCAGCTGAAGCAGAGCAAAAGGCAGCTATGGATGAAATGAGTGTGACTGACCTCAAGCGTTTGATGGATAGCGGTAGCAGTGACTACCTGTTACTTGATGTTCGTAATCCCAATGAGTATGAAATTGCTAAGATTCCCGGCTCAGTGCTGATTCCTCTTTCTGAAATTGAAAGCGGTACTGGGGTTGAGAAAGTTAGAGAGTTGATGAATGGTCACAAGCTTATTGCCCATTGCAAGATGGGTGGCCGCTCAGCCAAAGCACTCTCTATTCTCAAAGATGCTGGCATCAAAGGAACAAATGTGGCTGGCGGTATTCTTGCCTGGAGTCGTGAAGTTGATTCATCTGTTCCTCAGTATTAGGTGACAGGTTTTTCTTGAACGTTCTCTTTTTTGCAAAAAGAGAACGTTCAATCTCTTTTAATTCCTTTAAGACGAGAAAGGTATACATCTATCTCTATCTCCATACTACTCTTTTGTATATAGACGTTGTGAGCAACGTCCTTTTGCTATGTCTCTTAAAGACCAAATCAGCGAGGAAATTAAGGCTGCGATGAAGGCCCGCGATAAGATTCGCCTAGAAACGGTTCGCAGTATCAAGAAAGTTATCCTGGAAAAGGAAACAGAAGTACGTCCCAAAGGACAGGATGCACTGACTCCTGAGCAAGAAATTGAGGTTGTTACTCAGTTAGCTAAACAACGTAAGGATTCGATTGAACAGTATAAAAATGCTGGTCGTGATGACCTTGCCGAAAAAGAAGCCCAAGAACTAGCAATCTTGCAAGAGTATTTACCTGAGCAAATGTCTGATGATGAAATTGAAGCGGTGATTGATGAGTTAATTACCAAAACTGGCGCCAACGGACCTCGCGATATGGGTAAAGTGATGGGGCCTGCGATGAAGCAAATGAAGGGTAAGGCTGATGGAGCAACAGTACAAGCTCTAGTAAAAGCAAAATTAGCGGGTAGTTAGTGCTGGTGTGCAGCAGCTCTAGAGCGCTCTGCTCTTTCCACAGAGAGCAAAGTAGTTTTGGAGCTGAAATATGTGCGTTTTGGAGAAGTGAATATAATGGAGCTATTGCTGCTTACCTAGGCTATGGTTGCTGAACTGACCAATACCCAATCGACGTTATACGATACTGATTTTGTGCGGTGGGTGGAGCAAACCGTTGCTCAGCTTCAGTCGGCTGATTACGATAGTGTTGATTGGGAAAACCTGATTGAAGAAATTGAAGACATGTCTAAGCGTGAGCGTAGAAGCTTAGAGAGCAATTTGGTTGTTTTACTTCTACACTTACTGAAATGGCAATATCAACCTGACTGCCGCAGCGGTAGCTGGAAAGGAAGTATCCGAGAACATCGCCGGCGCATCAATTGTATGCTCAAAGATTCACCTAGTTTAAAGTCTTACTTGCAACAAGAGATTTGGCTCAGCAGCTATGTTGAAGCTCAAGCTCAAGCCGTTGATGAAACTGACTTATCTCCAACAATATTTCCCGCTAGTAACCCTTATACAGTTGACAATATTTTGAATCCTGATTTTTTGCCGAGTAGTGCTTCAGATGACAAGATCTAAAGACTCGAATAAAAAAACGAGAGTGCAACAATTATTGTTGCACTCTCGTTTTTTGACTCTCAGTATGTTGAAAGACTATTGTTTAGGCTGATAGTACACTTCCTGTCCTTCGTTGGGCACAAAGATACACTCACGAGCAGAGCGCCAGAAGCTAGTCCAGATAGAGTCTTTTGATTCGCGGTAATAATCTCCTAAGATTGGCTTGATTGCCTCAGTTGCATCTTTAAGATAGTAGTGAGGCATGTTCAAAAAGATGTGGTGAGCTACATGGGTGCCAATATTGTGGTGGATGTTATTAATAAACCCATAGTCGCGGTCAATGGTAGACAATGCGCCTTTTAGAAAGAACCAGCTATCGTTGCGATACCAGGGGATATCAGGTTCAGTGTGATGTAGAAACGTGACTAAATCTAGCCACATTACAAACACTAGATAAGGCATCACGTAGAACTTAATTAAAAAGATCAAACCAAACTGTAGGCCAACCCAGCCCAGAAACCCAACGAAAAGACACAACAACGTTGTGCTGGTAACAATGTCCCATTTCTCTGAGGGGCGAAACAGATCGCTACCAGGCATAAAGTGAGAACCTTTACGACCTGGAGAACGCTTGAATAGATAAAATGGATACGCTAGGAGAAACAGGTTAAACCGAATGGCTTTACCAATCGCATCCATTCTGTTGTATTCATCCTCAGAGATGGGATACCAACTCTCATCGGTGTCTATATTGCCTGTATTGGCATGGTGGGTACGATGACTAATACGCCAGCCATGAAAAGGCACCAAGATCGGAGTGTGGCTGAGATGGCCAACGAGATTATTTAACCACTTATACTTGGAAAAAGAACGGTGACCACAGTCGTGCCCGACCACAAACAAGGCCCAGAACATAGTGCCTTGCATTAACCAAAAGAGAGGAAAAAATAACCAAGAATCAAGGCTGTAGGCTATGCCATAAAGACCAGCAATAATGCCAATATCTAAGAAAAAGTAGGCTAGAGAACGACCGGTGGACGGTTCAAAACAATAGTCCGGAATCGCATCTTTAAGATCTTTTAGCGTAAAGGGAAGCTCGCTCTTTGAAAGGTCCGAAGACCCGGTTGGGCGGGTGGTTAGTTGCACGTATTATCTATGTTTGACGGCTAAAATCAGACTTCCCAGACTAATGCATGCAAACTGCGAAGAGTGCCCACATTAAGCTGTAAAATCGATTTACAAAGCTTTACAATACTATAGAACCGTTCCTGAACGTAAGACTAGACAGTCAATTCAAGGAAAAGTGCCAACAAAACATGTAGTCTTTATATGTGCTTAACACAAAGCCCGGTAGAGTTCACGCAGTAATTTGTTGTAATTATTTTGGGAAACTGGCTACTTGTGGTAGCTGCCACCCTGCAAGATGGTTTTGCCACGATATAGCTGTTCCAATAGCAGCAGCCGTGCTACCTCGTGGGGGAAAGTCATAGCTGAGAGGCTAAACACTAGGTATGCCTGCTGTTTGAGGTGATGACTAACCCCTGTTGGGCCACCAATAAAGAAAAGCAGCGTACCAGAGGCTTCTTTACCTAACCAGTTGCCAAACGTTAGTGAATCAAACAGTTTGCCATCCTCTGAGAGGACGACTAATTTGTCGTGGGTTTTGAGCAAGCTGAGTACTTTACTCGCTTCAGATTCCGGGGTGCTGTCCTTAATTTCTACAAACTCAATTTCAGGCAACCTTTGGGCATATAGATTAATGCCATCCTTTAGCCATCCTTTCTTGACCTTGCCAACGGCAACTATTTTTACCTTAGGAAAACTCTGTCCCATTTGTATATGGTATTAAGTCTGAAGTGCCAAACTGCCTTACGAGGAACTATTCTACCGGGGTAGAGATAAACTCTGGCAGTGCTTCGGCTTTATCAGAGAATGCTGCAAGCTTGGGGATAGGCTGCAGGAGTAATAATATCGGCTACGTATAGTTGGGTGAAGCGCCAGACAACGGCACTAGTGACTGAACGTATCAAAGTCACGAAATACTGACAGAGACTTATGCTCAAACGGTTAGCAATACCGTTTGAGGGAAATTGCCACTCGTCTGACATAGGGCGAGTCAAGCATACCGATCAGCTGCATGGGCTTACCAAAGGTAGGCGAACATTTCTGAGGGTAAAAGAGCTTAACAGCTATATGTCATACCTGAGATGTTTCTTTAGGTATGACATATGGCTATTGTTGAGCGTTGACATAGTCAATAGCCCATCGAGCAGCCGCTAGGCTAACACGGGCTTGTTCCATAGGAGATAGTGCTTCCCACTCAATATCGCGTACTGAGTTGATAGTGGCGTCTAATATTTCTTCTTGACCTCGCATAGCATGGGCCAAGGGACGCGCCATCACCTGAAGATCAGCCTCATCCCATGCAGTGAGGGTATCACGCACACAAGCGATGAGCTGTTCTGCCAAGGGACGACCGCTGTTAACGGCTTGGGTTGCTTTTGCAGTGATTTGCTCGATGACGTCTTGAGACAGACGACGAGCAAAGCGCTGCGCCAAGGCTGACTGTACGGAAGACGTTTGACTCCAAAAGGTATCAAGCTGAGCTGAGAATGCTGACCAACCTCGCTGAGCTTCCTCGTCGGAAAGCGCTAGCTCATCGGCAGCGGCGGTGGCTTTCGTAAAATAGTCTGAAGTATTTTCAGGGGTCCATGGATAGGGCTCTTGATCTGTCAGAATTGATTGCAGCATTTCTTGCTGCGCATAGTCTTCTGACGATAAATGTTGCTTTGACGAAGAGTCTTTGTGGTTGACCATGGTAGTTTTACCCTCCCATAAGTTCATTGAGCTGTGACAGGAAGAGGATACAGGCTTAATTCCAAAGGTTCCGCATCCAATTATTGAACTTACGGCAAACTTACGTCAAAAGGCGTAAGTTCGTATACCCAAACGTCAAAACTTTTTTGGTTTCGGTCTTGATATTTCTGGATTTTGCAGTTTCTAGGGCTGTTCGGCGGGCTCGATAATAAATTCTAGCAAGCAGCCATCTGAGCTACCAAAGCGGAGCTGAGTGCCTGATGATAAAGAAATTTCTTGACGATGGATCTGCTGCCACCCTTGATCTCCAAGATAGTAGGTGCCATAGCGTGAGAAGTCACGCAGGAAGTAGGTGGGTTCTGAAGATTCAACAGCGGCACGACGATAGAAAATCTCAGCATGCTTACTGGATACCCATGGTTCAGATATCACTAGATCATTATCAGGCAGGCGTCCTACACGCATAAGGCCGCGATAAATAGGCCAGATCTTACCGTCACCACCGATTTCTCGAATGATGATGGTATGAGTATTGGCCCGCCCACCAATGCCAGAATCACCCGGAAGACGGGTGATGTCTGTAGGCATTGGTGTCAACAGCTCACCTTCGAAGTCGGGGTGCATGTACAACACAGGTAAGGTCCAGGCAGGCTGATTGAATTTGTAGAGGGTCAGTAAGTGCTGTCGTGCGATCGCAACTGCTTCATCAACTGGTTTTCGCTCGGCGAGTGCCTGAGCAAATACCTGAATAAACGTCAGTGCTTCTTCATCGGCAATCGAATCTCGCATGGCCAAAACGGCCGGA
>ERZ1740070.264-NODE-264-length-36964-cov-7.022542_pt1 | contig 36964 bp, 30 predicted proteins | sample MGYA00581734_ERZ1740070 | MGnify/ENA primary metagenome ERZ1740070 (study PRJEB43018, sample SAMN04849744) | marine metagenome | isolation source: floating plastic debris | place: Pacific Ocean | collected 2008-09-01 | study: EMG produced TPA metagenomics assembly... | reverse complement strand
TCTTCGGACCGGGATCCGGGCCACAGATCGTGCTCGCCGCCCTTGCTGTTTACTACACAACGCTGATCCCGCTTCTTGTTGGCCTGCGTGCCGCACCCGACAGCTGGTTTGACCTTGTGCGCAGCTATGGGCGCGGTCGCTTGGCGGCGCTTGTGCATGTGCGCGCCATGGCCGCCTTGCCCTATCTTTTCACCGGCCTGCAAATCGCAGCTCCAGCGGCGTTTCTTGGCGCGATGGTCGGTGAATTCACCGGCGCAGAGCGCGGCATGGGGGTGCTCACCATCCGTGCACTTCGCGGTATGAACATCGAAATGACCTGGGCGCTTGCAACGGTGGCCACAAGTGTTGCGGTGTTGGCATATGCCGCAATCGGCAAAATCGCTGAGCAAATTCTGGCAGAAGACCCACCAACTATCCTTGCCGCACCTGCTTTGCCGTCTCAACACGGGATGTGGTCTGCCCTGACGCAGGGCATCTGCGTCACCCTTGGCGTACTTGTTGTATGGTGGGGCGGGCTTTGGCTTTCAGGTCTCAATCCGTTTTTTGCCAAAGGTCCAGATGATGTGTTTGAGGCGCTTTTCACAGCATCAGATGCGGAGACCACTCGCGCTGCTCTGTATACCGCTCTTGGTGAAACAGCCGTCTATCTCTTGCCAGGGTATATGTTCGGTTTGTTCGCAGGTGCCGGCTTGGCCATGCTGTTGATCCTGCTGCCGTCTTTGGCAAACACAGCCATGCCACTTGCTATAGCGCTACGTTCCGTTCCGATCATCACAACCGCTCCTTTGGTTGTGCTGCTATTGGGTCGCGGCGCTGTTGGAACAATCACCCTCGTTGCCATCATGGTGTTTTTCCCGACATTCGTGGCCTGTCTTCATGGGTTAAAACAGGCGCCGGGGCGTGTGATGGACGTTTTCAACAGTTACGCGGCAAGCCCGTTGGACAAGCTTTTGCGCGTGCGGATTCCAGCCATGCTCCCAGCCTTCTTCGCCGCAGCGCGCATCAATGTGCCGGCATCCGTTCTGGCGGTTACAGTGGTGGAATGGCTGGCCACCGGCAATGGGATCGGCAGTGTCATGGCTCTGTCGGCATCGCTATCCGATTACGATATGCTGTGGAGCTCTGTGGTTCTTGTCGCGCTGCTTGCCGTTATGGGGTACCTCGCCGTCGGAGCCGTGGAAAAATCTATCCTACGCGTCTACGCACCGGAACAGCTCGCATGACACATCGCGCCGCAGCCTTCGCAATTCCCGGTGATATCAATACGTTGACCGGAGGTTACATCTACGAACGGCTGCTTCTCGAAAACCTTCGCGCGCTTGGACACGATGTGGCGCACATCCCGCTTGGTGACACGTTTCCGCATCCAAGTGCGTCTGACATGGATCATGCCATTACGGCCCTGACAGCCCTCGATCCAAATCGTGCACTGATTTTGGATGGTTTGGTCTACGGGTCGATCGCAACAGACGGTTTGGCGCAGGTAAAATGCCCCATCGTTGCGATGATCCACCATCCTTTGGCCAAGGAAACGGGTTTGAGCGCGGCAGAGCAGGATCATCTTTTTAGAACTGAACGGGATAATCTTGCACTTGCTGAAGCCGTTTTGGTGCCAAGCCCGCACACCGCACAGATTTTGGTCACAGAATACGGCGTACCGGCGGATCGTATTTGCATCGCACAACCGGGCACTGACCAACCCGGTGAGACGCGCATACCAAGCGATCCACCTTTGATTTTGACAGTCGGTATACAGCACCCCCGTAAAGGTCATGACGTTCTGTTACGCGCCTTCGCCGAAATGAAGTCGCTGCGATGGCGCAGTGTTATCGCCGGTTCCTGCCACGACCCAGCATATGCACAACAGCTAGAGGACATGATCCGAGACTTCGATCTGACTGACCGGGTAACCCTTGCTGGAAACGTTCCGCGCGACACGCTGCATCAACTCTATCAGCACGCCAGTATTTTTGCCCTCGCCACGCGGTACGAAGGTTATGGCATGGTGTTTAACGAAGCACTGACCTGGGGTTTGCCGATCGTGACGTGTTTGACAGGGGCTGTGCCCGAAACAGTGCCCAAAGGTGCGGGTATCTTGGTTGAGGTTGATGCGTCCAAAGACATCCGTCTTTCGCTGGAACGTCTTCTGACAGAACCCGATGAACATGCAGCAATGGCCGCAGCCTCGCTCAACGCCGGACGCGGCTTACCGTCCTGGAAAGACACCGCGATGGTCGCAAGCGGTGTTTTGAATGGTCTATCAGTATGATCAACACAGCGCTGCGGCGGTCTTTTGACGTCTATTATCGCGATGCTGAACGCACTGCGCGGATGGATAAGCTGAATGCGCAGTTCGTTCACAGCGATGATTTGGTCTTTGATATTGGCGCGCATGTTGGAGATCGCACGGCAAGTTTTCGTCGGCTTGGCGCAAAGGTTGTTGCGCTTGAACCTCAACCTCGCGTTTTTCGTGCATTGCGCCTGTTATACGCTGGCGACACTTCTGTTGTTCTCAGACGTGCGGCGGTCGGCGCGTTCTGTGGCACACTGGATCTCCACGTGAACTCGCGAAACCCAACGGTATCAACGCTGTCTAAAGATCTGCAAATGGCGGCGAAACGCAGTGCAGAGTGGCAGAACCAGATTTGGGATACGTCAGTTGAAGTTGACGTGACAACTTTGGATCAGCTTATCGCCGACCATGGCAGACCGAGTTTCATCAAGATTGACGTAGAAGGGTATGAGGCTGAGGCTCTCAAAGGTTTAACGGCTTCTGTACCCGCCCTGTCGTTTGAGTTTACGACCCTGCAACGAAAGGTGGCCCTGACCTGCCTTGATCAACTTTGCGAATTGGATCAGTGGAAATTCAACGTGAGCCTCGGTGAAGACCATGCCCTTCGGTTCGATGACTGGATTACAAGGCCCGCAATGGCGCAGTATATCATGTCATTACCTGCCTCAGCCAATTCCGGCGATGTTTATGCGCGCCTCGTTTGAGGATCGTTGACCGTTGGCACCTAGTCATGACTGCTCAACAAGTCACGAGGCTTTGGGCTTCTTCAACGCTTTTTCCAGATGCCTGCGAACAACGTGTTTATGACGGGAGTCTTGTCCGACGCTCTGAAACAGAGTCGTAATTTCGTTGAACGTTTCCGTATCGAAGCTTTGATTCTGGAAATTGCTAATTGCGTGCTGGATCACCTCTTCGTAACGAAGAATGGTGTTTTCCGGTGCGAACATGTCGTGCCCAATTGTCGCCGCTGCAGTCCGCGTGGCGCGTTCATCACAGTCAAACAGTACCCAGCTTAAGCCGTCTGCTAAATCATCAGTGTCAAACGCTCGCGCCGTGTATCCGTTGACTTTGTGATGCACAAAGTCTTCCAACCCACTGGTTTTGAAACACGCAACTGGTGTGCCGTTCCGGATTGAATCTGAGGCGATGACCGAAAGTGATTCTTGCAGTGATGGCACGAGGCAGACGTCTGCGGCTTTGTAGATTTTGGCTTTTTGGTCATCTTCAGAAATGAAACCCAGAGGGACAACCTTGAATGGCAGATCAAGATCAGCAAGCGCGTTTTTGTCGACGCTACCCAGAATAGCGACGCAGATTTCCGTTTGCTCAGAATGCTTCACTGCCAGTTTTGCCAACGCTTCGGCTGCAAGGGTGAAGCCTTTGCGTTTGTTCGAAGACTTATGGACGGCAAGCAGGATGATTTTGGTGTCTGGCGCAATGCCAAGCTCTTCGCGGCAAAGCGGCCGCGGCGGCGCTTTTGGGGCAGGGATGGGGTTGTTCACAGTGTAAATCGCATGGCCCCGTGTCAATGGTGCGTCGCGCATCATTTGAGACATCCAATTGGAAATTCCGCAAAAGACAATATCGGGTCGCCTGCGGTATACCATTTGTTTGAGCATAAATGCCGCCGACACTTTGGCATTCTCGCGTTTATCGACAACTGACGGGCAGTCTGCGCACCCCATTTTGTACTGATCGCAGGTAAGCGAGGCGAGGAATTCTTTGTGGTGATCGGGCAGTTGGGCAACTTGCGCATCGTCAAGTTTGAACAAACATCCACCGGTATGAAGCCAATTGTCCCGTGCGATCCACACAATGGGAAACTGCAAGCGCAAGAGGTCTGGAATGCTGAGGATGCACCGGTCAATAGCACCTAGAATGATGCAATCCGGTTTATAGCGCTCAACATCCTCCACCACGCGTTCCGAAATGCTCGTGCTGCCTAAGGAAATCCAGGTCGGCAGGTGCACGCCCTTGATAGGTTGATCGGAGGATTCTGTGCCGACGACAGGGTAATCCTCAAGCGAGAACGTGCGTATATCGTAGCCGCGATCCTTGAACATATCGCGCAATCGCGAGGAGGACGCGGCGGCACCTGCACCACGTTTGACGTTAAAACTCGTACCAATCATTGCGATCCGCAGCGAGTTCATATTGGTGCGCGGTTCTTCGTTCAGGTTCGACATGCAACGAGACGCATTCGCCCCTTCGATCAAACGGGCTTGTTGAAATGGCGTCTTGATCGGCTTTGGCTTGGACTTATGCGGTAGATACGTGTCGACCCAATTGATTTGATCGTACGATGTCTCACTCAGAATCTTCGCGGCATCGGTAAGTTGCCGTCGTAGCACGTGATTTTCGTTGGCCAACAGCGTCGCGCTATGTGCTTTATTCAACGTTTTAGTAGCATCAGCCTTGCCGTGGAAGAATGCGTCCGTTTCGGTTGCTATGGCACATTTGTCGGTTGCGAGGGCGATATCCAAGGCCTGTTTGTGATTGCTTTCAACAAACAGAATGTCGTCTCGTGTCGAATAAACGCTTGCCTTGAAGGGAGCATGTGCTTTGAGACGCCGCCTCTCTTCGGCGGTTGGCAGATCAAGCATGATCAGATCTTTGTAAAGAACGCCGTTCGCCTCAAGCCATTCCATGGTTGGTTCGCGGTATTTTTCGAGGCGTGACGTGACAATTGCACTGATCTGTTTTTGCGGAATGAAAAGGGGACGGGCGTTTAAGAGAAACTCAAGATATCGAGGACCGTCATCATTGTCATACGCAGTTGGATCTTCGCACAATACGCCATCCATGTCGAAGCATGAACTCTCTGCAATAATGTGGTTTCGGTAGTTCCACTGAAAAACCCTTGGTTGTGGAACACGTTCCAGCACCAAATGCCGTGGCGCGTTTTTGGTGCGGTCCTGCAACCCGAAAATGGCACAGAACGTGACCTCGAAATCTGTTTCGAGTGACGCGATCCGCCTTTGCACCCTGCGAAATTCCGCGCCTGTGTTGATCGAGTCGTCGATGATCAGAACGCGCGTTGGTTCGACAATTGCGCCGTCGTGTTGAATGCGGCGACCTTTGCGGCGCGACTGCGTGAACAGAAACGAATCCAGATCAAGAAAAGAAACGTTTTTGATCGTCGCGATCATTGTTGCAGGCACTATGCCGGACTTTGGGATACCCACCACAAAATCCACATCCGGCAACATTCCAACGTTTTCAGAGATTATCCGAGACATGTCTGCGTAAGAGCGGTAGCTGAGCGTCATAGAATTCTTCCAATGTGCATCCTCCGCTCAAAACTGGGCAGAGTGAGGGGGCGATCCGGCTTGGCAAGGCGGCGACTTCCGGAACTGCTTCCAATGTGAACTAGTCGGTATTCGTTTACCGTTCCTTAAAGGCAAAAGAGTTATCTGACCCCTGGTTGCGTATGTATGGAGAGCCCGCACATGAAGAAATTACGAATAGTTTTACTGTCCTCGGTCCTGGCGATTGGCCTCGGTCAGACAGCGCACGCTGTGTACACCCAAGACGATTTGGTGACGCTGAAGAGCCTGGTTGAAACAGGCAATACACAAGGGGTTCTGGCGTTTATTCAGGCGAACCCACAAATCATGCAAGGGACAGATCCACTGGCCGAAGCGCTGCAGGATTTTGTCAGCAGCCGAGAAGGTTTGCTTGGCGGCGTATTCGGTCAAAGAATTCCAAGCTTGGCAGAAGTGCCTGATCTGCCAGCGGGCGTGTCCTCAACCGACGTGTTCGATACGGGTTCTCTGTCTGACTTCGGTTCTTAGAAAAAAGCAATGTGTTTCGGGTTTCCATTTGTCTGGGAGCCTGAAGCCATCTTTTCACCGACTAACGTGGTACTCTGGACGTCAGTTTAGCTCTGCCAGTTTGTTGGCGGCAGTATTTAATGGCTCAAGCGTATCGAGTAGGCTTGTCAAACTTCGCCTTTGATCTGGGGCGTGCACCGATAACGTCGTCAACAAGCGGCCTTCGCTGTCTTTAATGGGCACTGCAACAGCGCACATGCCTTCCATGAACTCTTCGTTGTCGGTGGAATAGCCGCGTGTTCTGATTGCCCCAAGCTCATCGAACAGCCTTTCGATGTCCGTAAGTGTTTGCGGTGTGCGCTTTTCGAGTTGTAAGGCACCAAGCAACCTTTGCAGTTTTTCGGTTCTCAACGACGAAAGATACATCTTCCCACTAGCTGTGCAATGAAATGGAACTTGTGTTCCAACAGGAAGCTGAATGCGCAAAGGCCAGTGCGTTTCGACCCTGTCCAAATATACCATGCCGTAGCGGCTCGGCGCTGCAAGGTTGCAGGTCTCGCCAACCTCTTCTGCGAGAGCTTGCATGATGAGAAGTCTTTCGGTGCGTATACGCTGCGATGACAGGGTGTTGGCAGCAAGCCGACGCAGCCGTTTGCCTGGTCCATAAGATCGACCGTCGACTGCGCGTTGCAAAAAGCCCTCTTCTTCGGCCGTTGCCAAAAGGCGATGTACAGTTGGTTTGGGCAATCCAAGTGCGTCTGAAATAGACGACGGCGCTACCGGTATCCCGGCTTTGGCCACCTCCTCCATAATCAGGAGGAGGCGGAGGTTGGTTGGTATATGATCTTTCGCCGTGATGGCGCGATCATCAGGCATGGGTCTATCCTTACCGGTTCGGCAACAAGAACAGCGCCAGTTCGGGGGTCAGCGATACAAAAATCCAGACGCTGATCAAAGCGACAAGGTAAGGCACCGTGTATCGCAGCAGCCGGAAGTAGGGCACGCCTGTCACCCCAGAGGCAACATACAAGTTTAGCCCGTAAGGCGGTGTGATAAACCCGATCGACGCCCCAACAAGGAAGATCACCGAGAAGTGGATCGGATCAACGCCAACACTCGCCGCAATCGGCGCGAGAATAGGCGCCAGGATGATGGTCACCGGAAGAGATTCAAGCACCATGCCTGAGAAGAAGACGATCACCATCGCAGTGAACAGCACTGCATAGTAGCCGCCCATCGCGGTCACGAAATCGCCAATCACCTGCTGGGCGCCCAAGAGTGACAGGATTTGCTGCATCACAACCGAGATTGCGATCAGCGGTGCGAGGATACCTGTGATCTCGGCAGACCGCATGGTGATGCTAGGGATCTGCCAAACCGTGAAGCCTTCAACGACCAGCATCTCACCATAGCTTTTCTCTTCCCATGTCTTGTCGGATCTCAGGCCAAGGATCTTGGTGACCACCCACGACAACAGACCTGCGATGATACAGAAGCCGACGGTCACGCCCGCCGCCTCTGTCGGAGAGAACTTGCCGGTGTAGATGCCCCAGAGCACCAGACCGATGGCGAAGAAGCCAAGCCATGCACCGAAGGCTGTTTTCAGAACCCGGTTCAGTTGAAGCGGGATCAAATAACCCCAACCGTTGAGGCGGCAGATGATCCAGCATGCAACCTGCATGCCAATGACCATCAATGCACCGGGAATGATACCGGCAACGAAAAGGTCCGAAATCGGCAAGTTCATTAGGAAGCCGTAGACGATGAAGATAATCGACGGCGGGATGATGATCCCGACCGTACCGCCTGCCGCGGCAGTGGCCGCCGAGAAACGTTCGTCGTAGCCGCCCTTGACCATCTCCGGGTGCAGCATGGAACCGATGGTTGCAGTCGTGGCCGAGTTTGAGCCAGAGATCGCTGCGAACAAGCCGCAAGCGCCAAGAGATGCCATAGCGAGGCCCCCGCGCAGCCAGCCCAGACAGGCATAGGCAAAGTCCGATAGCCTTCGCGCAATGCCGGATTTGTTGATCAGGTCACCGGTGAGAATGAAGAGAGGCATGGCCAACAGGGCAAAGCCCTTGTTGAACACATTGAGCAACTCGGCGCCCATGTTGTCCAGGGTCAAGCCCAAGACAAACGAACAGCCAATCACCCAATAGGCAATCACCAACAGGACGGGCACGCCCATCATGAAGAGGAATGTGACGCCCAGCGAGATCAGCGTGATGAGGGTTCCGTCGGTCATTATGTATCCCCCCCGATGACAGCTTGTTCGATCAAAGGCCGTCCATCACGGAACTTTTTCATATCGTCCTGGATGTTCTCAACCGCGCGTGCTGCCATCAGCGTTGCTGCCAGAGGAGCACCTAGCAAGAACCACCACTGCATGGTGTTGTCGGTCCCAAGTACGATTTGGAAGTTGGACGCTGACAACGCAACAACACGCATCGTTGTAACGAGAAAAATCAGCGCAAATCCGAACCAAAGAAAGAAATCCATCCAAAGGCAGGCAATCTGACCGCCACGTGGCATGCGCGTGCGAAACTCAGAGAAACTCAAATGCGTTCGAACACGCACGTTATACGCTGCCCCGAACCACGCCATCACCATGAACAGAAACGGTGGAATTGTGGTCGACCAGGGTTGTTGATTGGAAAACACAAACCGATCCACAACCCCCCAAAAGATGATTGCAGCAATTGCCAGATAGCAGGTGATCATCACCGTGCGCTCAAAATACCGTTCAATGATTGGGACATGATGGTAGACCCAGGACAGTCCCAAACCTGCAATGAGCAGAAACACAGCGCTGAAAATGTATACCGTGTTTGGTGCCAGCGCCTGGCGGATCGTCCAAGAATCCTGACTGGCAAACGCACTTATGAGCGCGCTCAAATCGGACCAGATTTCCATCGGCCCCTCCTCCCTCTGGTGACATTGCCGGGTGTTCCCGGTCTGCATGTCGTTTAACCAAAACAGCCCCGAACATGCGGGGCTGTTCTTTGGTTACGCTAACGCGGTTGCGTTACCCTTTCCACCAGCGACGTGGTTCCACGTTCTCGGCCAGTGTGTGTGGGTTATTGCGGACTTCGTTGTAGATGTCCTGGTAGGTGTCGATACCACCGGCCCAGCCGTTGATCCGCTCACGCCACTGCTCCCACAACTGCGGCTGGAACTCGGGCGAGCACATCTCTTCCGCTTTTTTGATTTCAGCGTCCGAAAGCTTGGCCACGCGCACATTGTTCTGTTCGAAAATCGTGCCCGGCATCGGCGGATCGGTGAAGCCGACGGTGTTGACCAATGCCGCTTCATTTGCCGCCTGCACGTGCACCTGTGTCAGGTACGACGATTCCATAACTGCGTCTTGCAACTCGCCGCTCAGACCGTCAAAGGTTTCCGACCGCATCGCCGTATGCTCTGTTCCGCAGAAGAAGCGCAGGTCAACACATTGGCTGACGACAGGAGACATGTTTGCATAAGCCACAGCCGATGCCCATGTTTCCGCACCGTCGATCAGACCCTGCTTGAGACCATCGAGTGTTTCTTCCCAAGCCACCGGCACAGGGTTTAGGTTAAGGGCGTTCATGGCAATCCGGCCAAGCTGTGTGCCTGTCACGCGGTTCTTTGTGCCCGCGAGCTGATCGATCGAAGTGACAGTCTCACGATCCTGCCAGGCCAGACCCAACTGGATGCCGCGCAGTTCTGCGTGTGTGAAGAGAAACTTCAAGCCGTGACGCTGTTCAAACGGATCCCGCAGGATACGCTGCGATTCTGGCGAGTACATAAAGTAGTATTGGTCCGCACGGCTGCGGAACATGTACGCGTAGTCGAGCACGTTGAGATACGGTGCGCCGCCCGCAGAGTTTTGAGTCGACGCCGCATAGATATCGATGATGCCCTGCTGTGCCTTCTCGACACAGGACAGCTGACCACAAATCTGGTTGTTGCCGATGAACTCAATGCGAATCTCACCGTCTGTCCGCTCTTCAAGATCCCGGGCAAATTCGAGACAGCCAGCGCGCTCGATCAGCAGGTTTTGTTGGTTAAAACCAGCCGCGCCGAACTTGAGCGTGTGCTTGGCTTCTTTCGCAAAGCGCTTTTCGTATGTTGATTCCGCCGCTTTGGCGAGATTCGCCGCGGTCATCACACCGCCGAACGTTCCTGCCGCCAAAAGCGTGGAACTCATCCCGTAAGTCCCCGCAATGCGGAAGAAATCTCGACGTGAGACTCCCTTGATACGATCTCCGATTTTCATTGCTTCTCCTCCCGTTTTAGCAATTATTGAGACGTTTCTTTTCAAAAAAGACTAGAATGGCTTTTGCATTCTGCATAGTGTTTTTTGCAACTAGGGGGAGGATTTCATCGGTGGACGCTGATTTTGTTGTTGTTGGCGCGGGGTCTGCGGGCTGCGTCGTGGCCAATCGGTTAAGCGCTGATCCCAAGGTCAAAGTGGTGCTTCTTGAGGCCGGACCCGCCGACCGAAACCCTTGGATTCATATCCCTGTTGGGTATTTCAAGACGATCCATAACCCGAGCGTTGACTGGTGTTACAAAACCGAACCTGACCCGGGTCTAAACGGGCGATCCATCGAATGGCCGCGCGGCAAAGTGTTAGGTGGATCGTCGTCGTTGAATGGGTTGCTGTACGTACGCGGGCAACCTCAGGACTATGACCGCTGGCGCCAAATGGGTAACAAGGGTTGGGCGTGGGAAGATGTGCTTCCTTTGTTTAAGCGCGCGGAAAGCAACGAGCGTGGCGCTGACGAGTTTCATGGGGATGACGGGCCGCTTTCGGTGTCCAACATGCGCATCCAACGTCCGATCACTGACGCCTGGGTCGCTGCGGCGCAATCTGCCGGCTACAAGTTCAACCCCGATTATAATGGGGCCGAGCAGGAGGGCGTTGGGTTCTTCCAACTGACGTCCAAGAATGGGCGACGCTGCTCAGCAGCAGTGGCCTATCTCAATCCGGTAAAGTCGCGTGAGAATCTTCAAATCATCACACGCGCGCAGGTCGAGAAGGTCGTTTTTGACGGCACACGCGCCTCTGCTGTGCAGTACCGGGACCGCTCGGGTTCCCTCCAGACCATCAAAGCAAGCCGTGAAATCATCTTGTCCGGTGGTGCAATCAATTCGCCACAGCTCTTGATGCTGTCGGGCATCGGCGAAAAAGAACAGCTCGCGGATCATGGGATTGATGTGGTCGCGGATTTGCCCGGAGTTGGGAAAAATCTGCAAGACCACCTTCAAGCCCGGCTTGTCTATAAGTGCAATGAACCAACGCTGAACGACGAGGTCAGCAGCCTTTGGGGGCAGGCGCGGATCGGTCTGAAATACCTGATGTTCCGGGCAGGCCCAATGACCATGGCAGCAAGCCTTGCGACAGGGTTTATGAAAACCCACGAGGATTTGGAAACCCCTGACGTACAGTTCCATGTTCAGCCATTGTCTGCCGAAAACCCCGGAAAAGGTGCAGACAAGTTTTCGGCCTTCACCATGTCCGTGTGCCAGCTAAGGCCTGAATCCAAGGGCGAAATCCGATTGGCCAGCAGCGATGGTCGGACCTATCCAAAGATCATTCCGCGCTATCTGTCGACCGAGACGGATTGCAGAACGATTGTTGCTGGCGTCAACATCGCCCGCACCATCGCACGTCACGCACCTCTGACCTCGAAGATATCCGAAGAGTTCCGCCCGCATGCCGATCTGCCGATGGACGATTATGATGCAACGTTGGACTGGGCGCGAAACAACACCGCTTCGATCTATCACCCCACCGGAACGTGCAAGATGGGCAACGACAAGTCGGCGGTGGTTGACGATCAGCTTCGGGTGCACGGCATCCAGGGCCTGCGCATCGCGGACTGTTCGATCATGCCCGAGATTGTGTCTGGCAACACCAATGCGCCAGCCATCATGATTGGGGAAAAAGCGTCTGACTTGATTGCGGCGTCTGCCTAAGCGGTCAGGTCAGCCATTTGCCCGGAGAAATGAGCTTGGGGTCGGTTTGAACCTCAATCAGAGACACGCCCGTTGTGGCGCGCGCGCTTACCACGGCGTCTTTGAAACTGGCCAGATCATTGGCTGAGAAAGCTGTCGCACCGAATGAACGGGCGAGGGCGCAGAAATCCGGATTGGTCAGATCGGTGCCAGAGATGCGATCCGGAAACTCGCGCTCTTGGTGCGCGCGAATTGTGCCGTATCGATGGTTGTTGAACACGATCACCGTCAGGTTCAGGTCATGATGCACAGCGGTCGCCATTTCTTGGCCGGTCATTAGGAAACACCCGTCGCCTGCGATTGCAAAAATCTCTCTTTCCGGTGCGGCAATGCCTGCGCCAACAGCGGCAGGCAGGCCGTAGCCCATGGAACCAGATGTCGGCGCAAGTTGCGATCCGGGGGCACGGTAGCTGTAAAAGCGGTGCAGCCAAGCGGCGTAGTTGCCAGCTCCGTTACACATTATTGTATCCGCAGGCAGGGTTTCGGCCAGATGCGCGAACATAGGCGCGACGGGGTCGTCTGGAACAGAACTGGGTGCGTGGAACGCCTCGTAGCTCTTGCGCAGTTGTGTTGTGCGTGGGTTGAAGCGATCGGGATCAATTGGCGCCCAATTCGAGATGTCCCGACAGAAGCTTTCGGTATCCGAAACCAGTGACAGTGCCGGTTCATAGACACGGCCCAGCTCTTCACCGGATGGGAACACGTGCACAAGGTCCACATGCGGGACGGGTGGTTCAAGCAATGTGTAGCCACCCGTCGTCATCTCACCCAAGCGGGGGCCGATGGCGATTAGCAAATCCGTTTGGTTGAGTGCCTCTGCCAAATAAGGCGTTGGTCCGATCCCGAAATGGCCAACGTAGTTTGGGTGCTCATTGTTGATAAGGCTCTGGCACCTCAAAGAGACCGCGACCGGCAAACCTTGTGTTTCGGCAAAACTCTGTAACGCCGCAATACCTGTCGCCGTCCATCCTCCGCCACCGGCAAGGATTAACGGATGCTGCGCGTTTGCGATACGTGACCGCAGGTCTTCCATCTGAGACGCGGCAGGCAAGAAGCGCGGTGTTTCTGCTTTGGCGGGTGGGGCAGGCTGTGCAATTTGGTCGTACAGCATGTCTTCCGGCAACGACAAAACCACCGGTCCGGGTCGACCCGAAAGGGCGGTTCGAAAGGCGCGACTGACATATTCCTGCAACCGTGTCGGGTCATCGATTTCCGCCACCCATTTGGCCATTTGACCATACATGCGTCGGTAGTCGATTTCCTGAAACGCCTCACGCTCCACCATGCTTCGCGCCACTTGGCCGATGAACAAAACCAACGGCGTGGAGTCCTGATACGCAATATGAACGCCCGCGCTTGCATTCGTTGCGCCCGGCCCGCGCGTGACAAAACACACTCCAGGCCGCCCCGTGAGGCGTGCATGCGCGTCGGCTGCCATCGCCGCCCCGCTTTCGTGACGGCACGTGATGAAACGGATTGTGTCCTCTCGTCCGTAAAATGCATCCAGCACCGGCAAGTAGCTTTCACCAGGGACGCCAAAAACCGCGTCAATGCCTTGCGCGACAAGCTGGTCAACCAAATGGTCAGCGGCGCGGATGGTGTTGGTGCGGTCGGTCATGGCGTTCCGGTGATCTGGCAAGTGTTAAGCGGACGGTAGAAAGGAATGCCGCCCGACGCAAACCGATCACAGGCCTAGCCTGCAACAAGGTACTTGAACCAGTTCAGGAACCTATGCTGCTGGTCCGGAAGGGCAGAGGCTTTCGCCGCCAGAAAGTACCCTTCCTTGGCCTCAATTTGCGGCATACCAAGATCGATCAGCCGCCCTTGCCGCACAGCGTCTCGCGAAATCAGGCCATGACACAAAGCGACCCCAGCCCCCTCAAGTGCAAGGTTCACAGCCATCCCATGCGTGTCGACCAACAAAGCAGGTCGCAGGTCCTCGCGAATTCGAAGCATTTTCCGGACATCGCGCCATCCCTTCGATAGGCCTACGGGTTGGATCAGAGTTTGCTTTGGAAGCCATGACGCAAGTTCAGTTCTATCGATTGACTGTGCGAGTTGGGGCGCTGCGACTAGGTGCAGAAAACATGGGTGCAAACGATCAGCATCGCGGCCCACAACGCTTGGCGATCCAAACCTGATCTCAATATCCGCATTGGTCGCAACAAAATCGTCGGGCCAGACGGTGGTGACCAGCTGTATGGCGATGTCTGGATTGAGTGCCTGAAATCCCGCGATGTGCGGTGCAATGACCCAATGCGCGATGCTCGCAGATGTTGCGATCACAAGCGTGGGTTTGTCTTGCTCGGGCAGAAATCGTTCAGTCGCGGCGACAAGCATGCCCATCGCAGCAGACACATCGGGCAGCAGCAAGCGTCCTTCATCCGTCAAAACGAGGCCGCGATGGCTTCGTACAAACAATTGAGCGCCAAGCCGATCTTCCAACGCGCGAACATGTTGACTGATCGCAGACTGAGTGAAGCCAAGCTCTTCAGCGGCGAGGGTAAAGCTCAAATGACGCGCGGCGGCTTCAAAGGCGCGCAGCCAGGTCAAAGGGGGCAGGGGCTTTTGCATGGGGTATTATTAGCAAATCTTATGCCGCCATGCCAATTTCTTTCGTTTGTCGAAAATCTGCGATTTGCTTAGCGTCTTATGACGAAAAGGATCGCGCAGATGCAGCCAGACATTCGCAAAATCGTGAGTTTTCAGGAGGATGTCTTGGTCGAGGGCTTCAAAAAGGCTGACCAGCCTTGGAGCATGTTTGCTGTTGCGGCGGTCCTCACGAACCCATGGGCTGGGCGATACGTAGACGACCTCAAGCCTGTCATTCAGTCTTTCGGCCCCGTTCTGGGCGAGCTTTTAACCAAACGTATAACAGCGATGGCCGGGGGAGGGGATCAGATCGAAGCTTTCGGAAAGGCGGCAATCGTCGGACTGGATGGAGAGATCGAACACGCCTCGGGCCTGATCCACACATTGCGGTTCGGTAACCACTTTCGCGAGGCGGTTGGCGCAAAGTCCTACCTCGCTTTTACAAACATCCGAGGTGCGGCCAACGCGCCGATCCAAATTCCACTTATGGATAAAAACGATGCGGGGCGGCGGTCTCATTACCTGACGGTGCATTTTGCAATACCGGACGCGCCACGTGCAGATGAATTGGTCATCGCGCTGGGCGCCGCCACATCGGGTCGGCCGCATCACCGCATCGGCGACCGTTATCAAGACCTCAAGGACCTTGGGCATGATCTGGACAACCCAGCCGCGCTCTGAGGTGCCAGGGGGTCTTGCCGCGAGGCAGATCGGGGATGGGCCGCCGCTGATCCTGATCCATGGTGTTGGTCTGCGGGCCGAAGCTTGGGCCGGGGTAATGCCGCAATTGTCTGCACAATTTGCCGTATCTGCTGTCGACATGCCGGGGCATGGCGGATCGCCACTTGGTAAAGCCAGAGAACTGACAGATTATGTAAGTCGTTTTGTCGATTATGTGCAGTCATTAGACCAACGTGTTTTTGTAGCCGGTCATTCCATGGGTGCGCTGATCGCACTGGAACTTGCGGCACAATTCCCAGACCGGGTGGCAGGAGTGGCGGCCCTGAATGCCATCTACCGCCGAACGCCGGACGCCGCGCTGGCCGTACAAGCACGTGCAAATGCGCTGAACGCGGAGGCCCGGGCTTCTGCGGAACCGACTTTGGAACGGTGGTTTGGTAGAAATCCGACAGTATGGGATGCCGATGCTGCGAATGCCTGCCGGACATGGCTAAACTCGGTCGATCTTGAAGGCTACGCGGCCGCCTATCGCATTTTTGCGTACCACGATGGACCCGACGATATGGCGCTGAAAAACCTGCGGATGCCTGTGATCTTTCAAACAGGGTCACACGATCCGAACTCCACGCCTGAGATGTCGAAAACCATGGCGTCTCTCGCTCCAGTGGGCCGCGCCGACGTGGTCGCGGGAGCAGCGCACATGATGCCGATGACCCACCCGGGCGCCGTCGCAAACGCCCTTTTGCACGCCTTTGGTGTCACAAAATGACAGCACTCCAACCAATCAAGAAAGGCTGATCCAATGGAGTTTTCGCTCTTTGCACATATGGAACGCCTGACTGCCGATCAGGATCACCAATCGCTTTACGAGGAATTCATTGGCCTGTGTCAGATGGCTGATGACGGTGGAATGCGTGCGATCTGGACCGGCGAACATCACGGTATGGAATTCACCATCGCTCCCAATCCGTTTACAACGCTGGTTGATCTCAGCCATCGCACCAAGAACGTGCGGCTGGGCACAGGGACGGTGATTGTCCCGTTCTGGCATCCAATCAAGCTTGCCGGTGAAGCGGCCATGGCAGATGTCATTACTGGCGGGCGGATTGAAATCGGCGCGGCCAGAGGCGCGTATTCCTACGAATATGAACGCATTTCGCCTGGTCTTGATGCTTGGGAGGCAGGCCAGCGCCTGCGCGAGAGCCTTCCTTTGATGCGACCGCTTTGGGCGGGCGACTGCGCGCATGATGGCGAATTCCACAGCTTTCCGTCGACCACATCCGCACCCAAACCGGTGCAAGAAGATGGCCCGCCCATTTGGGTCGCAGCGCGCGATCCGAATAGCCACGAATTTGCGGTGCACAACGGCTTTAACGTACAAGTCACACCGCTTTGGCAAGGCGATGACGAGATCGACAGCCTGATGGACCGGTTCAATACCGCCTGCGACAGTTATAGCGGACCGCGCCCCAAAATCATGCTGCTCCACCACACCTACGTGTCTTCCGATGCCGACGACACAGATCGCGCCGCGCAGGAACTCAGCCGCTTCTACAATTATTTCGGCGCGTGGTTTCAGAACAAACGCCCGGTCGAGCAAGGGCTGATCGAGCGCATCCCTGAACAGGATATCGCGAACAACAAAATGATGGCTCCGGAAAACATGCGCCGTGATTTAACCATCGGCACCGCACAAGAAGTCATTGACCGCATCAAGCGATATGAAGACCTTGGATATGACGAGTTTTCGTTCTGGATCGACAGCGGGATGAGCACAGAGCGCAAGCGGACCTCTCTCGCGCGGTTTATCGACGATGTGATGCCCGCTTTTGCCTGAAGGATCCCTGCAAATGACGAACCTCGACCACTTCCCGCTTTACATCGCCGGTGCGTTCACTGCCGGGTCAACGGGTCAAACCATGCAAAGCATCAATCCCGCCACTGGTAAGGTCTGGGCGACATTTGATTGCGCATCACAATATGACGTGGACCGTGCAATACAAGCGGCGCGCGCGGCATTGGATCTGCCAGAATGGCGTGACATGACGCAAACCGCACGTGGTAAATTGCTCTTCCGGTTGGCCGATTTGATTGCCGAAAAAGCCGCGCATTTGGGTCGAGTTGAAACGACTGACAGCGGCAAGCTTGCGTCAGAGACGATGGCTCAGACTGGTTATGTGGCCGATTATTACCGCTACTATGCAGGTTTAGCGGACAAGATCGAAGGCGCAGTTTTGCCCATCGACAAGCCGGACATGCATGTCTTCACAAAACCCATGCCTATTGGAGTTGTGGTTGGCATCGTGCCATGGAACGCGCAGATGTTTCTCGCGGCCACCAAACTTGCCCCGGCTTTGGCGGCGGGGTGTACTGTTGTCTTAAAGGCGTCCGAAATAGCGCCAGCGCCGATGCTTGAGTTTGCACGTTTGATCAATCAGGCCGGGTTTCCTCCTGGCGTTGTGTCGATCATCACCGGCGACGCGGAGAACTGCGCCGTTCCGCTGACGCGTCATCCGGATGTGGATCGCATCGCATTCACCGGTGGGCCTGACACAGCCCGCCATGTGGTGCGAAATTCGGCAGAGAACTTTGCCGTGACAACTCTAGAACTTGGCGGGAAATCCCCAATCCTCGTGTTTGACGATGCTGATCTGGATGCCGCAGCAAACGGCTTGATCGCCGGGAATTTTGGAGCATCCGGTCAATCCTGTGTGGCGGGAACACGTGGCCTGATAAACCGTCCGGTGCTAGATGCACTCAAAGACAAAATCACCGAAAAATGCCAGGCTCTCGTTGTCGGCGACCCACATGACCCGGCTACCCATCTTGGACCGCTTTGCACATTGGCACAGGTTGAAAAGATCGAGGCAACACTGGCCAAAGCAACCGCACAAGGCGCTCAGATCGCGTTCGGTGGCACACGCGCGAAAGCAGGTGGCTATTACTTCCAACCCACGCTTATTCTGGCTAACTCACCTGAAACCGAAACCCTCAAGGTTGAGATGTTTGGCCCGGTGATGACGCTTTTGCCGTTTGACACTGAAGAGGAAGCAATTGCCTTGGCCACTGACGGCGACTTCGGCCTTGGGTCTGGCGTCTTCACCCAAAATGTCGCGCGCGCGCATCGCGTGTCATCGCGCATCCGGTCCGGGATCACATGGGTCAACACCTATCGAGCCATCTCGCCCATTGCGCCGTTCGGCGGGTTCAATCAGTCCGGCTACGGGCGTGAAGCGGGCAAAGACGCGATCCTCGACTATACGCGCACCAAAACAACGTGGATCAACACCTCAGACGCGCCGATGGCAAACCCGTTTGTGATGCGATGACGCGGGCCTCAGCTAGGTTCACTCGTTTGCTTCGGGCGGAAGAAACTCAACATCATGTTCCGCCGAAATCCGAACAACTGCCGCCTCGTCTGTCATGTCCTGGATTTCCTCAAACAGGTCTTTGAGCTTGCCTGCCGGAGACACCCAAAACAACGCGCGGCAGTCTTTGTCCGACTTATTGAAATACCCATGCGAAATCCCATGCGGCATCCGCACCAGATCACCCGCTTTGGCTTTGCTCCACACCCCGTCGAGCTTGAGGTCCAACTCGCCCTCTTGAACCAAAATGAACTCATCCTGCGTTGAATGGATATGTACAGGCACGAACTGCCCGGGGGCGGAGTTTGTCTCAAAAGCGAAGGTCGTATCGCAGTACGCTTTGATGAAGTAATCCTGTCCGAGGATGTTGAGCTTCGTTCCTTCGCCGTCTTTCGTAATGCCCTTGTCTAGGTCGTTCACATCCGTCTCCCTTTTGTGTTGTGGTATCTCCCCCACGCACGATAACGGTAAATCCATGTTTTGCATGGTTTTTGTTTGAGCAGAGAAATCGCGATGCCATCCCGCATGCGACCCTGCAAATCAGGGATCCTACTCAAACCTCCAATACCAAAGGGCAATGATCCGAGACTTCGGGGCTTGTGACCACCTCAAACCCGACAACCGATTCAAGGTCGTTGATCAGCATGTAATCCGCAAAACGGCCCGGTTTGGTGTACTGCGAGGTGCGGGTCGATGCATGACCACCCGATGTGACCAACTCCGTAAACCCCGCAGCAGATAAAAGCGCAAGCGACTCGCTTTCGGGTTCCACGTTGAAGTCGCCACAGATGACCTTCAGATCGCCTAGCTCTGAAACCTGATGTGACATGTCCAGCAATCGGTGGGCTTGCGTCGTGCGATCTGGCGTGTCCATTTTTCCGCGCAAATCCCGCAGACCGTGCATGTGCGTGACGCTGATCGTGCGTGCAGAGGCGTAGTTGTAAATGCGAACGCCATGGGCCGATCTTGACCTGGGGTGGTCTCCATATCCATCTGGCCCGAAATTCTTGTGCACAAACCCCTGAACCTGCCCAATGATCGGATGCGACCGATGCACGAAGGTCGCCAAACCCCATTGCGACGGCACCATTTCGTCATCATCCCACAATACGCCTTGGGCGGCTGGACAGAACGTGCCGATGTGGTCTGGAAGCGTGGTACAGACATCGCGAAAGAAGTTGGCCCGCTGCGAAAGAACGTGATCCCCGTCTTTGTAGGTCAGCCAATCCTTCGATGACGCAGGGGTATGGACCACTTCTTGCAAGCACAAAACATCGGGCGCTGCGTTTTGCAGGAAAGGCAGCAAGACATCGTAGAGTTTCCCGCCCCAGGCATTAAGGCTCATGATGTTCATTGGCGTTCGACCCTCGGGCTGCGCTGCAAGCCGATGGTGTTCAGAACAGCGGTGCGACGACAAGAGGTGGCCTGACAGAGGTGGCTCAATTCGTCAAAGTCCCTGTCACACATCGTTCACCGACCCGTGATCATGCGACATTCTGTCCGTTATCTGCTTGACCCGCCTGCCACAAACGGCAGGTTGGATGGCGATAAGAGCACTGGGGAGTGATCACCATGACAGTATTCAAGACCACAACGGCACTAACCTGCGGTCTTTTGGCGTTGTCCACCGCGGCGTCGGCCGAGACGTTCCGTTGGGCGTCCAACACGGACCCACAGACGATGGACCCACACGCGGTGAACTCTGCGCCGGTTTTGTCTTTCATGAATAACATTTACGAAGGGCTCGTGCGCCGTGGTCAGGACATGTCGATTGAACCGTCGCTCGCCACGTCGTGGGAGCCGCTTGAAGGCGAAAACGGTTGGCGTTTCACCTTGCGCGAAGGCGTGACCTTTCAGGATGGTGCTGCCTTCACAGCCGAAGACGTCATGTTCTCGTACCAGCGCGCCTCTGATGAGGCCGCAGATGTGCGGTCTTGGTTTGCGCCTGTATCTGAGGTTCGCGTTGTCGATGATTTCACGATCGATTTCGTGACGACCGCGCCAAACCCGCTGTTCCCGGACAGCATCGCGAACTTCATGATACTCGACAAAGATTGGGCTGAATCGAACGACGCAGCCTTGCCTGCACGCGATGCCGAAAACTTTGCGACGATGAACGTCAACGGCACCGGCCCATTTACTCTGTCCAGCCGCGACCCGGGTGTCCGCACCGTTCTGGTTCCACATGAGGGATGGTGGGGCGAGGTCCAGCATAACGTGACCGAAGGTGTGTTCACTCCTATTGGCAACGCCGCAACCGGTTTAGCGGCGCTGCTATCGGGTGAGATTGACTTCATTCAGCCAATTCCACTGCAGGACGTCGCACAGGTCGAAGGCAGCGACGGTTTCAAGGTGCTCGAAGGCGAAGAAACCCGTGTGATCATGTTTGGCTTTGGTCACGAACATGAAACGCTTCTCTATTCCGAGGACGTGACTGACGTGAACCCGTTTCAGGACCCGCGCGTGCGCTTGGCAGCCGCACACGCCATTGACGTTGCCTCCATCGACCGCGTGTTGTTCCGCGGCAAGATCGAACCAGCCTCACAACTCGTTCCTGCCGGCATCTCTGGATATTCCGAAGCGAACTCAAGCCGCCCCGAGTATAACCCCGAACGCGCGCGAGAGCTTTTGGCAGAAGCCGGTTACCCTGATGGGTGTTCCTTCTGTCTAAAGTGTCCGTACGACCGTTACATCAATGACGAAGCGGTGTGCCGTGCGGCAGCATCCATGTTTGCCGCTGTTGGATTGAACGCTGAACTCAGCACAGGTCCGGTGCGTGATTACTGGCCACAACTGCGCGAAGACGATTTCGACATGTACCTCTTGGGCTGGTCCCCGGGAACCTTCGATATGGAGCACCCGATCCGTTTCCTGAAGCACACGCAAGACGACGAGAAAAAGCTCGGGTCGTGGAACTTCGGCAACTTCTCAAACGCGCGGATAGATGAGCTGTTGCAGATGATCCAGCAAGAGATCGACCCAGCGGCACGCAAGGCCATGGAGGATGATGTGGTCGCCATAAGCCAGGAAGAGGTGGCTTATATCCCGCTCTACACCCAGCCTTTGATATGGGCTGCCAAAGACAATATCGACATGACGCAGCGCGCGGATAACTTCTTTATGCTGCGTTGGGTGACGATCAACTGATTAGCACCTGACTGAAGACAAAAGGCGATGGTCTATTTCATCCTCAAACGGCTTGTGCAGTCCGTCTTTGTGATGCTGGCCGTCGCCTTTTTGGCGTTTTCGCTCTTTCGCTTTGTTGGCGATCCGATCACGCAAATGACCGGGGTGGAAACCTCGGTCGAAGATCAGGAACGCCTGCGCGAAGAGCTTGGTTTGAACGACCCGTTTGTGGCGCAGTTCGCGCGCTTCACGAGCAACATGCTTCAGGGCGATTTCGGGTTCTCCTATCGTACTAGGCAACCCGTTGCGGAAATGATCGCAGACCGGATTCCTGCGACGTTAGAGCTTGGGATCGTCGCACTGCTCATATCCTTGATCGTTGGCATTCCAGCGGGGGTCTATACAGCGCTCCGGCCAAGGGGCGCGGTGACGCAGACGCTTTTGATGACGACGCTGATCGGGGTGTCTGTGCCAACGTTTGTGATTGGCATCATGTTGATTTTCCTCTTTGGTGTGCAACTCCGGTGGCTTCCCACCTTTGGGCGCGGCGGTACAGTTGAGCTGGGCGGGTGGGAGACGTCGTTTCTTACCGTTGATGGGTGGCGCGCTCTCATCCTTCCTGCGATCACGTTGGGCGTCTACCAGTTGACCCTCACTATGCGTCTTGTCCGGGCCGAGATGATGGAGGTCATGCGGTCAGACTACATCCGATTTGCAACAGCGCGCGGGGTGCCGATGCAGCGGCTCTATTACAAACACGCGCTTGCCAACACGATGGTGCCGGTCATCACCATCATTGGCCTTCAGTTCGGGGGCGTGATCGCATTTTCGATTGTGACCGAAAGCGTTTTCCAATGGCCCGGCATGGGGCTTTTGTTCCTCGAATCCATCCGCTTTGTCGATATTCCGGTCATGGGCGTCTACCTTGTGGTCATTGCGTTCTTCTTTGTCATCGTGAACATGATCGTTGACCTTCTTTACGTCGCCATTGACCCGCGTCTGCGCGTGAAAGAGGCGACATGATCGCGTTTCTCAAACGCAGCGAGGGGCTTTGGCTGTTTTCACGGTCGCCTGCCGTGATCCTTGCCACGATTACAACGATTGCGATCCTCATCGGTGCGGTGTTCGCACCGTGGATTGCGCCGGTAAACCCGTATGATCTGGCGTCATTCAGCCTGTTTGACGGCCTGTTGCCACCTTTGTGGGAGGACGGCGGCCGCCCGCAATTCCTGCTCGGCACAGACGATCAAGGGCGCGACATGATCTCGTCCATCCTCTACGGTGCGCGCCTTTCACTTCTGATCGGCATCGCCGCAATGGCGATTGCTACCGTATTGGGCGTCTCACTCGGGCTTGCTGCCGGGTATTACGGGGGCCGCTTCGACGCGATTGTGATGCGCATTGCGGATGTCCAATTGGCGTTGCCGGCAATTCTGACAGCGTTGTTGATCGATGGCATCGCGCGAGGCTTGCTGCCCGCCGATGTCCAACAAGAGTTGCGCGTTTGGGTTCTAACGCTCGCCATTGCGCTGTCGCTCTGGGTCAACTTCGCGCGGACAGCGCGTGCCTCGACGCTGGTGCAGATGAACAAAGACTATGTGCAAGCCGCGATCATGATGGGCCAACGCCCGATCCGCGTGATGTTCGTTCATATCTTTCCCAACATCCTTGGACCATTGTTGGTCATTATGACCGTCGATCTGGCATCCGCGATCCTGCTTGAGGCGACACTCTCTTTCCTCGGTATCGGCCTGCCCGCCGATAGCCCGTCACTCGGCACACTCATCCGTATAGGTATGCAGTTCCTGCTTTCGGGAGAATGGTGGATCCTCTGGATTCCAACCCTGTTTCTCGTCGCCCTCGTCGTCTCGATCAACGTGCTTGGCGACTTCCTCCGCGACGTCTTTAACCCGAGGTTGCGCTGATGCTGGTGATCAAAGACCTCGCGGTGAAGTTCCCCAATCGCTTTGGTGATGTGACTGCCATTGAAGACGTGGACATGGTCATCAAGCCGGGTGAAATCCATGGGCTGGTCGGTGAAAGCGGGGCTGGGAAGTCGACCGTGGGCGCGGCAGTGATCGGCCTCATCTCCTCCCCGGGTTACATCGCGCATGGAGAGCTGACACTCGGCGACACCGACCTGCGCAGCCTCACGCCGGAACAACAGCACGCCATCCGTGGCGACCGGATTTCGATGATCTTCCAAGACCCGCAAACCAGCCTCAACCCACTTATGACGGTAGAGGACCAACTGATTGAGACGATCCAGACGCATTCAGATGTGAGCTATTCCGAGGCGCATAAACGCGCGGTCGATCTGCTCGAAGAGATCGGTATCCAAAACGCCAAAGAGCGGATCAAAGCCTATCCGCACCAATTCTCGGGCGGCATGCGCCAACGGGTTGTGATTGCTCTTGCTCTTTGTACCGATCCCGAATTGATCATTGCAGACGAGCCAACAACAGCGCTCGACGTTGCAGTCCAGCACCAAGTGCTCGACCTGATCCGAGAGCTCGCCGACCGACGCGAGATCGCGTTTATGTTGATCACCCACGATATCGGAGTCATTGCCCAGGTGGCGGACCGCGTGACCGTAATGCGCAACGGCAAGGTGATGGAGACGGGCGAGACCAAGCAAGTCCTCGGTAACCCGCAACACCCCTACACCATCGCCTTGATGGACGCCGTGCCGCCACTTGATGAAAAGATCGCGCGTTTCCGTTTGCCCGTCGAAGAGGCGCAAGCACAGGCTGTTGCGGACAAAGGGGTCAAGGCCAAGGAATGGCTGCTGGAAGGAGAGCAAACCCCGCCCATGGGATTGGACGTGCGCAACCTGACGATGCGCTTTCGGGGGGCGCGGACCTCCCTTTTCAAAAAGCCCGAGAGTTTCACCGCGTTGGACGACGTGTCTTTCACTGTGCCAGGAGGCACCATCACCGGGCTTGTCGGCGAAAGCGGATCGGGCAAATCGACACTTGCCAAAGTGCTGACCGGGCTTCTCACGCCACAAGAGGGCTCGCTGACACTGGGTGGTGAGGAGTTACCCTTGGGCAAAGCCCGGGGCCGCTTGCACCCGTCGCGCCGCCTGACGCAGATGGTGTTCCAAGACCCGTATTCGAGCCTCAATTCGCGGCACAAAATCGGGTACATCCTGGCTGAACCACTCTGGCTTTATGGGTTAATCGACGACGCTGACGAACGCCGCGCAATGGGGGCGGCGATGCTTGATCTGGTGGGGATGCCGCCCGACGCGATGGACAAGTACCCGCACCAGTTTTCGGGTGGTCAACGCCAGCGCATCGCCGTCGCCCGCGCCATTTTGGCCCGGCCCAAATTCCTGATCTGTGACGAGCCGACCTCGGCGCTTGATGTCTCCATTCAGGCGCAGGTGCTGAACTTGCTGAAAGACCTTCAGGCCACCTTCGGCCTGACAATCCTTTTTATCACGCACAACCTGTCTGTGGCGCGCCAGATGTCCGACAATATGGTTGTGCTGCGCAACGGAAGGATCGAAGAGCAAGGCCCGTCTGAACAGCTCTTTTCAAACCCGCAGGCCGCCTACACCAAAACGCTTCTCAGCCTGACACCGACCATGCCCAAGGAATGGCGTCAGGCGTCCTGATCTTGTGCAGGCCCGGTATAGGTCCACCGATACCCCGGCGGCGTCGGCCCTTTGTTTCGTCCGCCCTTTTGCTGTTGCTCCCACGCGTGCGCAATGATCCCGACCGACCGCGACAGGCAAAAGAGACCGCGCGCCAACGGGCCGGCGAACCCAAGTTCAGCATAGATGACCGCCGTTGCCCCATCGATGTTCATGGGAACGGGTTTGCCTTTCGTCGCGTTCAAATTGGCTTGTATCGCACGTCCGATCGCAGCAAAGCGGCCCGAGACGGTTCCTGCGGATGCAGCGTCATCGACAAGCCCCAGCAATCTTGGCGCGCGCGGATCTTCGGGTTTGTGAAACCTGTGCCCAAAGCCGGGAATGAACGCATTGCGCTCTGCGCGCCATCTGGTCAAAGCATCTGCGACCGCGTCTTCAACGGATTGGCCTGAACGGATGCTTTCATCGGCCCATCCGTATAACTCAACCGCCTGCTCGCCCGCGCCGCCATGAACGTCGTCCAGCATGTTCACGGCTGACGCCAGCGCACCATTCAGGCCCAAGCCGCACGTTACGGCCATGCGCGCTGCTGCAATCGAAGGTGCTTGGGGGCCGTGATCAACCGCTGCCACCAAGGCGCATTCCAGCAGCTCTGCTTCGGCTTGGGAGGGCAAAGTCCCGCGGGTCATCAACCAGATCATCTGGGGAAAGGTCACCGACCCGATCAGCTCTTGTATCGGATGTCCCCGCATCTCAATGCGGCCCGGCTCCATGTCGATGATCGACGTGGACCACCAGTCGGCAACGTCGGTTGTGGTCATATCGCACCTGCCTTTCGGAGGGCCTCAATCTTTGTGTCATCCAATCCGAGAGAGCCCCAAATCGCATCGTTATCCTGCCCTAGCTCAGGCGGCGGGCTTTCAACAGTCGGCGCTATCCCGTCCAGTTTGATCCCGGTTGTTGCAACCTTGATATCTCGGTCGACGCCGGGGACATCCTCGTACCGAGCAAGGAAGCCGCGATCCGCCACCTGGGGCATGTTCAAGACCTCGGGCACGCTTAAGACGGCACCCGCAGGCACGCCAATGCGGTTCAGCTCTTTGGCCCAATCCCGGGCAGGTCGCGCCTTCAGAACTGTTTCAAGGTCCGCTTTGAGCGCAAGTCGATTGGTTTTACGGTCTTCCCGTGACCGGTACTCGGGTCGTTCGCGCAATTCCTCAAGGCCCAGATGGTCGGTTAGCAAAACCCACTGGTCGTCCTTGTTGGCCGCAATGTTCAACAAACTGTCCTTTGCTTGAAATGTGCCTGACGGTGCAGAAGTTGGGTTTTCGTTGCCATGCGCTTGCGGATCGACGCCTGCGATTAGGTGGTTCGACACCACCCAACCCATTGTGGCCAAAACAGATTCGAGCATCGATACGTCCAGAAACGCCCCACGCGGCGTCGCATTCAAAGCCGCCGCAATTGCGAAAGCCGCTGTCATGCCGCCGACTGTATCCGCCACCGGGTAGCCCACACGCAAAGGCGCTGAGTCCGCATCACCCGTGATCGACATAACGCCGGACGCGCCTTGGATGATCTGGTCATAAGCAGGGCGATGCACCCAAGGGCCATCCTGACCGAACCCCGAAATGGCGCAATAGATCAGGTCTGGCCGTATCGATTTCAGCGTTTCATAACCAACCCCAAGCCGGTCCATGACGCCGGGTCTGAAGTTTTCGACCACGACGTCCGCCGTCTCTACCAATTTTAGAAATAGCGCTTTGCCATCCGGGTGCTTGAGGTTGACCGTCACAGATTGCTTGCCCGCGTTCTGCGCCAGAAAGGACACTCCCATCCCCTTGGCGTTGAGCTCTGGATCAGCCCCAAGCTGGCGGGCGAGGTCGCCGCGACCCATCGCCTCGACCTTGATCACTTCGGCCCCCATATGAACCAACTGATGACAACAGAACGGTCCCGCCAGTACATTGGTCATGTCCAGCACGCGGGTCCCATCTAGCGGTTTGGCCATGTATTTTGTCCTTCCCTGTTGATGAGTTTGTACGGTGAGGCAGACGCAAAGGCCATTCTTGTTCGCAGCAGGTCGCGTCGCGCCTGAATACTGTCGCCGTTGCATTGCCAAGTCGCACGACGCACTGCCAGTATGCGGCCATGACAAAAGCGATGCGTATTGATGGGCTGCAATATGCCAACTGGTCCGAAAAAGTCTTTCGACAGATGCGGGAAGGCAATGTGGACGCTGTGCATGTCACGATTGCCTATCATGAGACGTTTCGCGAAACGGTCCTGAATTTTGAGGCCTGGAACCGCTGGTTCGAACAATACCCCGACCTGATCATGAAGGGTCTGACAGCATCAGATATCGACCACGCCCGCGCAACGAACCGCACGGCCATCTTCTTTGGCTTCCAGAACCCAAGTCCTATAGAAGACGATATTGGCCTGGTCGAGATCGTCCACACGCTGGGCGCGCGCTTCATGCAACTGACCTACAACAACCAATCCCTGCTCGCGACCGGGTGTTACGAGGACGACGACACTGGCATCACTCGCATGGGGCGTCAGGTCATTCGGGAAATGAACCGCGTGGGGCTGGTCGTCGACATGAGCCATTCGGCAGACCGATCCACGATTGAGGCGGCAGATATCTCTGATCGTCCTATCGCCATCACACACGCCAACCCACATAGTTGGCAACCTGCACTCAGAAACAAGAAAGATGATGTCATCCGCGCGGTCACGCAGAACGGTGGCATGTTGGGGTTCTCGCTCTATCCGCATCACTTGAAGGGCAAGTCAGATTGCACTTTGACGGACTTCTGCGAAATGGTCGCGCGGACCGCAGACAAGTTTGGAATTGACCACCTCGGCATCGGCTCAGACCTGTGCCAGGATCAACCGGACAGCGTCGTCGAATGGATGCGCACCGGACGTTGGACGAAAGAGGTTGATTACGGCGAAGGCTCCGCCGCAGCTCCCGGATTTCCGCCCATGCCTGAGTGGTTCAAAGACAATCGGGATTTTGGAAACATCGAAACTGGCCTAAAGTCAGTCGGGATGAATGACGAAGAGGTGGCAGCTATCATGGGTAAAAACTGGTATCGCTTCTTTGCCGACAATTTCGGGGGTGCGCCATGAATGTTCCTTTTGCAAATCCGAAGTGGCGGTCGCCAGACGTAGTGATGCGCCTGAAACGGCTGGGGTCTTTGCACCAATGCCGTCTCAGCTTCATGCGCGTCTTGACCCGGCGTATGGCTGCGGAAGAGTGGGTGTTCTCGCGGCCCGCGTTCGAGGTGGATGCCAATGGCGTTGGCCACGCGGTCTACACGGCAAAAGGACCGGAAAGTGCCTATTCGCTTGTTGCATTTGCCCATGATCTGCCAGCTGATCAACGTTCTGATCGTGTTATTGCCGAAGCGTGGGATGCCACATTTACGCTCTTTGATGACGTGCCGACGAAGGACGACATCACGCGCCTGTCCAAAAACGTGCCTTTGCAAGAAGCAGGGCGCGTGTCTGAAACAGAACTTACACTGTCTCGGGCGAACCGGTCCGTTCGGCTTTGGACGCATGTGGTTGATGCTTTGGCATCAGGTCATCAGCCCGACATCTCAATGATTGACGACGTCGGATACCTTATGCGGACGACGGCGGTTTACGGATCGGGCAAATTTGGCGCCGCAGATCGCGAAATGATTGCCGACCGCGACGAGATGCACGGACCGTTTCAGGCCGAAATGCTGACCGTTTACCTGATCCGAACCTTTGTTCGCGATCTGGTGCAGCATATGGCGCAAGCCAAAGGCGGCGACACAGCCGTACCGCTTGATCCAGCGATTGCCCAACGCCTTGGGATTGGCAATTCGACCGGCCTTGGCATGGCACCCTACATCGTTAACCACCCTGTCTTGTTCAACAACTGGATCATGGCCCGCGAAGAAGCGATCGCGCGTGTCCGGTCGGTGGTGCAGGCGTCTGACCAAGAGGTCGCGCTGTTTCGGGACCTTTTGAAGCGAAGCGCGACATCCGTTTCGATTTGGTCTTCGGAACACGTTGTTCAGCAAGAAAAGCTGTCGCAGCTTCGGGGTGATATGGCCGCGTTGCAAACGCAAGTTGACGCGTTTGACTGGCAAGCTGACCATCCGTGGGATCGTCTTTGCGATTGGAGCGCGACTGCCCTGAGCGAAGAAGGACAAGAGCTTTTGGCGTCTCTCGTTCTTGAACCATATGGCGATCTTGTTGATGGGTTGGCGCATTGCATGTCTGACGATCAAAGCGATGCGTTTCGGATCGATGGCAAACAGCATGTGTCGGACGTGGCAACGCTCATCCAATCGGCTTTTGCCTGGACAGAAGAGCTTGACTGGGCTGCAACAGAGAACTACGCACGCGCCTGGTACGTGTCTGAGGAAAAGCTTGAACCGCGTCTGGGAGAGCGATTTGAAGAGCCAATTGCCGAGTATGAACAACCACTTGCCCCAGCGCGGGATGCGGCGGCGGCATTGAAGACACTTAAAGCCTACGCGCCGGACACACCCATAGCAGAGGTGCTGCTGCAACACCCCGAACATCGCCACACGATCAGACGGGCGCAAATGCACCAAATCGCACCCTACGGAGAGATCAGGGACAATACGATCAGCGCAGATGTTCTGCCGATTGATATGTTGCGCGCGAAGCTGTCGTTCTTCGGTGCCACACGGTTTGATCCGCGATCCGACCGCTGGGTGCGCATCTGTATGTACGCAGGCGCGCCTTACCCCGAAGAGCTTTCGACAGAAACCAGCGATCTTTGGGTGTATCCCGGTGCCACGCGGTGAGCTACTCGCTCAACGAGGTTGAAGCACTGGCAAAGAAAGCAACGCGCGGCGCAGGCTATTCCTGGGGTATGGCTGAAGAAGCAAGCAAAGCCGTTCGGGTTCTCTCTGCGCATGGATTGGATGGCTGCGGTGCACTCGCCGATACGCTGGTGCAATTTGATGCTGCCGGACCTGGGCAGTGTCATCCAGTTGGCGAATTCGGCGTTTGGCGCGCTCCCCAAGGGGCGCTATGCCCGATCACTGTTGGAACAATCTTGTCAGATCGCGCTGAACAGATGACTGCAAAGCCTTTACGCGCCGAACAGGTCGCCCAACCGATACTGCTGCTTCCATTTGCGCTTCAGGTAGCGAGAGCGATTAAACACACCGTCACGCTAACCACCCGGCAGAGTGTGGTGGCAACCGATGGCAAAAGCGTATCCGTCCAAGGCTCTTGGATTGCGCACGCCGAATACGTTCAGATCGAAACGGGCGGCACAGTTGAAACCCCAATCGCGACATCTTCTCGTGCGAAGGTAGAGGACCACGTTTGGGCAAAGCTCAACGCATTCGCACATCGCACCTATGCGCCTGCAACCGAAGAAAGCCGGAGGAAGGGCGCGGGCTGATCTTCAATGGTTTGTATCTACAAATATCAGTACCGCTTTCGGCCTACTTCCGAAACCATGTGCTGCGGCGTTCCTCCGAAGTTCTCGGCTATTCCCCAACGTTGCAATCGACACGACTGTCGATATCGCTAGTGTCGGCCATCACACGTGTTTTCGATCGGGGAGGGATGGATGACGCTTGAGGAACGCCCTTGGACGGCCTTTTACGGGCCGGATGTACGCGCAGAGATAGAGACGGCGTCTTACCGGACAATTGGTGATCTGATCGGTTCGGTCGCGGATACATATGGTTCCGCGCCTGCGTTTACCGCCTGCCTTCCCAACGGGATGAACGGCACCCTGACATTTGATCAGGTCAACGAGATGTCAGACGCATTCGCGGTTTACCTGCGAGAGGTCGCCGGTTTGACTCAAGGCGACCGCGTCGCACTGCAGATGCCTAATTGCCTGAGCTTTCCTGTTGCCGCGTTTGGCATCCTCAAAGCAGGCTGTGTGCTGGTTAACGTCAACCCACTCTACACCGCTGACGAGATGGCCAAGCAGTTCGCTGATGCGGAACCACACGCGCTGGTCATAGTGGATATGTTCGCCGACAAAATCCCCAAAGCGACGCGCGGCCATCCAATCCCTAACATCATTGTCACGCGGGTTGCAGAATTCCTGCCCGTTTTGCCGCGTGGGATTGTTGGTTTGGTGCAAAAGTATTGGGACAAATCGATCAAACCCATCGGCGTCGCACATATCCGCTTGCCCGATGCGCTTGAGGCCGGACGCGCCAAAAAAGCGTCGCGCAATGTTGAAGTGGATGCCTATTATCAAGCCGTTGAACCGGGCGATGTGGCGTGTCTGCAATACACCGGGGGCACCACGGGCGTCGCAAAAGGCGCGATGCTGACCCACGCCAATCTGATCATGAACATGCAGCAAACTATGGAGCTGATCAGTGGCGTCAAGAAAGGCGAAGAGGTCGCGCTTACCGCCTTGCCAATGTATCACATCTTTGCATTCACGGTAAACTTGCTGGGCTTTTACTGGCTTGGTGCACGAAACATTCTGATCCCCAATCCCCGACCCTTGTCGAACCTCAAACGGGCTTTTGAGAACTATAAGATCACCTGGATGAGTGGCGTGAACACGCTTTTCAACGGTCTAAGCAATGAGATTTGGTTTAACGATAGCCCGCCCAAACACCTCAAGTTTGCGTCTGCCGGAGGCATGGCGCTTCAAGCTGCCGTTGCGGAGAAGTGGGAAAAGGTGACCGGCAAGCCCGTGTTGCAGGGGTATGGCCTGACCGAAACATCGCCGGTGTTAACGTTCAACCCGTTGGGCAAATCGCGCGATGGCTCCATCGGTGTTCCTGTCCCGTCGACGCTGGTCGCATGCCTTGCAGAAGACGGGACAGCGGTACAAATCGGCCAATGCGGTGAGATTGCCGCCAAAGGTCCGCAGATCATGGCAGGCTATTGGAACAAACCGGAAGAGACCGCGAAGGTCATCAAGGATGGGTGGTTCCTGACCGGCGATATCGGTGTGATGGACACTGACGGCTATTTCCGCATCGTTGACCGCAAGAAAGACATGGTCGTTGTGTCCGGATTTAATGTGTACCCGAACGAGATTGAAGATTGCCTCGCGACCCATCCTGGTATCCTTGAGGTTGCCGTCATCGGCGTGCAGGACGAAACCACGGGCGAAGCGGTTAAAGCCTTCATCGTAAAACGCGATCAGGGCCTGACAGAGGCCGATATCAAGGCGCACTGCAAAGCACATCTGACAGCGTACAAGATCCCCAAGCGGATCGAGTTTCGCGATGATTTGCCAAAATCAAACGTGGGTAAAATCCTCAGAAAAGATCTGCGCGCTGAAGAGCTTGCGCGCGTGGCGGCGGAGTAGGCGGCATGGTTACGGAATTCACGCAAACTCTGCTGGGGATCATGGTTGCGGTGATCATGCTGGGCATGGGCGCATCGCTGACGCCGCGCGACTTTTACCTTGCTTTGCGACGGCCCTATGGCCTCGCCATCGGTGTAATCAGCCAGTACGGGATCATGCCGCTTTTGGGTTTCACTCTCGCGCTTTTCCTGGCGGTGCCTGAAACGATTGCCATCGGGATCCTGATCATGGCGTGTATGCCGGGTGGGACTACGTCGAACATTTTCACGTATTTTTCCAAGGGAAACCTGGCGCTTTCTGTCCTAATGACGGTCACATCCACCGTAACTGGCGTGATCCTGATCCCGTTGATCCTCTTGCTTTATGCGGCGGCCCTCAATCTTGAAATTCCGCGTGAGGACATCATCGCTGTGCTCTTGGTTCTGCTCGTTCCGGTTGCCATAGGCATGACCCTTCGCAAGCTGAGCGCAAATGTTGGCGCAGTGCTTGAATTCGGTGGGTCCATACTCGCGTTGTTTTTCATTGTCTTCATTATGGTGACGTGGATTCCGCAGAATTGGCAATTCCTGCTCAACACAACCGCAGCGACGTATGCGGCGTCTATCGGTCTTGGGCTGGTTGGGATCACGGTCGGATACCTGTTTGCAAAGTCGCTCAAACTGCACCCACGCAACGCGCGAACAGTTGCGCTGGAAACCGGTATTCAAAACGGTCCGTTGGCGATTGCGATCATCGTGTTTACTTTCCCGCCAGATCAACAGCAGGCGGTGATGGCCGTGCCAGTGCTTTATTCGCTCTTCATTGTAATTGTATCGACCTTTGTCACGCTGTTCTTCCGGCGGGCAAACACTGCAGCCGAACAAAAGATGCCCGACAGCCTGCTTTAAGAACCGGGTTCGTTCATCACGCGGTGGGCGACCTCGGCTAGGACCTTTTCGTGATCAATGACCATATCGGTCTTGGTCAGCTTGCCGTCGATCTGCAGGAATGACAGCCCGTGAACAAAGCTCCACAGCAGGAACGCTTTGTTCACGTCCGACTCGGTCACTTCGTCCCGATCGAAGCATTTGGCGACCTCTTTCTGCACGTCCGAAAAGATTTGATCACCCATTTGCACCAGCTCTTCATGTTCGTCGTGGTCTTCTGACAACCCAAACATGAGGCGAAACACGCCCGGTTCCGCTGCGGCAAACCGGGTGTAAACCCGCCCCAACGCCACGATCCGATCAATTGATCCGGGCGGGTGCGGTTCAAGCTCTGCCATCATCTGGCTGTGCTGACGTTGCATGCCGCCTTTGGCGACCTCTCGAAGCATTTCGCCTTTATTTTTAAAGTGTTTGTACGGTGCCGCAGTCGATACACCGGCTTCCCGACACGCTTCGGAAACCGAAAAATGATCTGGGCCCTTGGATTCAACCAAACGGCGCGTCGCCTCAATCAGCTGCGCGCGCAGGTCACCATGGTGATAGCTGCCGCGTTTTTGGTCAGTTTCGGTTTTTTCCATGATCCGATCTCTTTCAGACAACGTAACACTTGTCAAAGTAAGAGATGCTAACATATGTTAGAGGCATTAACTTTGCGAGAGGTTGAACCGATGAGTGACGTGACGAAACCATCTTTATTCCGGCGTGCCGTCCGTTGGACTGTGTCGACCACGCTGACCCTGGGCGTTGTCGCTGGAGCCGGTGCAGCCGTCTTTTTCGGATCAAACATGCTCGCAGATCGCGCAGAAGCGATTGAGCCACCTGTTGCTGCTGATTTGACCAAAGTGTCGGTGTCACCGCTTCGGATGGAAACCAGCTACACCGTCCCACGTCGCTTCGTCGGGCAGGTTGAATCGGGTGCGAATGTCACGTTGTCGTTTGAACTTGGGGGGCGTTTGACACAGCTCTTCGTTGAAGAAGGGGACCGTGTCACGCAAGGGCAAGAGATTGCGCGTCTGGACGTCGCTCTCCTTGAGGCAGAGCGCAATCGGCTTGAGGCATCCCGTTCGGCCACAGCATCCCAGCTTGAATTTGCCGAAACACGTGTGGGGCGTGCTGAAGCGCTCCGTGAAGAGGGGTTCGCCAGTCAGGAAGCACTGGATCAGGCACGGACGACCCGGGACGAGTTGTTGAATAGGATTGCGGAAACCGAAGCGGCCTTGGCCTCGGTGCAAATCAACATTGAAAAGTCGGTCCTGATTGCACCGTTTGACGGCCAAGTCGGCGCACAATCGGTCGACGGGGGCGAAACACTTGCCGCGGGCCAAGCCGTGCTGACCCTTTTGGAAACCTCAACACCCGAAGTGCGCGTTGGCTTGCCTCTGACGGTGTCCCCGGACATGCTTGAGGACGCGCAAGTGGACGTTGGTGGTGTGCTCTACCCAGTGACGCTCAGCCATATGCGCCCCGACATTGACCCGGTCACCCGGACCCGCACGGCTTTGTTCACGATAAAAGCGGAAACCGCTCCATTGTTCGGACAGACCGCGACCTTGGTGCTGCAAACGCAGCAAGTGGCCGAGGGTGCATGGGTGCCAATGGACGCATTGCGCGAAGGGTCGGGCAGTATATGGACCGTTTTGGTTGTCGATGACGGTATAGTCCGTAATGCAGCCGTAGAGGTGCTGCATGCAGAAGAAACACAGGTCTTTGTGCGCGGAACATTCGAAGAGGGCGCAGCACTGATCGACAGTGGTGCACATCGTGTTGTCCCTGGACAAGCCGTCGAAGTTCTGAATGGGGAAGGCTAAGGTCATGCAGACGCTCACCTTCCGTCAGCCACGTCTGGTTGCGCTTATTCTGTTGGTTCTCATCTCGGCCGGTCTATCGTCTTTCCTGTCGCTTGGTCGCCAAGAAGACCCCACCATCACCAACCTGTTCGCAACCGTCACAACCAGCTTTCCCGGCGCAGACCCGGCACGGGTTGAGGCCTTGGTGACCAGTGAAATCGAAGAAGAACTGCGCGAGATTGCCGAAGTTGACACAATTGAATCCGTCTCAAGAACGGGCGTGTCTGTGGTGTCGGTAGAACTGATTGAAACTTTGGACGAAGCGACCATCGAGCAGGTCTGGTCCGAAGCGCGCGACGCGGTGGAGGATGCACGGCGCAACTTCCCAGCGGGCGTGCAACCGCCGGAGTTTAACGCCGAGGGTATCAGCGCCTATTCCGCTGTGGTCGCAATCACTGCAGACCATGACGGCGTACCTTTGACCCTCGCGCATGCTCATGCCGAAGCCTTGGCCGACCGCTTGCGCTCCATTCCCGCAACGCGCGCCGTGGACCTGTTTGGCGAACCGGACGAAGAAGTCCTGATTGAGGTCGACCCAGAAGCATCCGCAGCGTTGGGTCTTACCACGTCGGAAATTTCAAACCGGATTTCGGCGGCAGACGGCAAGGTTCAGGCCGGGCGCGTACAAGGCGCGCAATCAGACCTGACCATCAACATCTCCGGTGAGATTGAAGCACTGGATCGATTGGGGCGTGTCGTGCTGCGCGAGAACGCCGACGGCGCGTCCGTCGTTTTGTCCGACATCGCCACCATCACCCGCGGTGCCCGCGCACCTGCAGAAGAGTTGGCCATGGCCAATGGCCGACCCGCTGTGCTCGTTGGTGTGCTGGCGCAGGACGGCGTGCAAATCGACCGGTGGATGGGCTATGTCCGCGACGAACTTGCAGAGGGTGCTGACAGTGTTCCGGTGGGCCTGTCTGAAGTGATGATGTTCGATCAAAGCACCTATACCGCAGATCGTCTGGCAGAGGTCGGCACCAACATGGCCATCGGTGTTGGTCTGGTGGTGGCCGTGTTGTTCCTCACCTTGGGCGTGCGGGCCGCAGCAATTGTGGCATTGGTGCTGCCTGTTGTGTCGCTTGCCACTTTGGCCTCCATGAATTTCATCGGACTGCCGATCCACCAGATGTCGGTAACCGGCCTGATCGTTGCGCTGGGGCTGCTCGTCGACGCTGCAATTGTCATGGTAGACGAGGTGCGTCAGAGGTTGGCCAAAGGTATGCCGCGTGAAACGGCAGTAGGAGATGCCACCAAACGTCTGGCTGCCCCATTGCTTGCCTCCACCGTCACAACCGCGCTCAGCTTTACGCCGATGATCCTTTTGCCTGGCCCTGCCGGTGATTTTGTCGGCTCCATCGCGATTGCCGTGGTCTTGATGCTGGTGTGGTCGCTGATTGTCGCTTTGACCGTGACACCTGCGCTGGCCGGATGGTTTC
>ERZ1740070.263-NODE-263-length-37098-cov-6.617823_pt1 | contig 37098 bp, 27 predicted proteins | sample MGYA00581734_ERZ1740070 | MGnify/ENA primary metagenome ERZ1740070 (study PRJEB43018, sample SAMN04849744) | marine metagenome | isolation source: floating plastic debris | place: Pacific Ocean | collected 2008-09-01 | study: EMG produced TPA metagenomics assembly... | reverse complement strand
CTTCTTCAGCTGGGAACCCCTCGATAGTTACATGCCGAGTATGCGTTTGCCCTAAGATTCTACAGACTTGAAGTTCAGTTAAAGCTATCTGGTGCTATAATTCGGAATCCTGGCAAAAACTACACTGGCAAATAGTGGCAAACATCAAATCTGCGATGAAGCGCATCCAAGTTACGGAGCGCAATCGCCTACAAAACAAGTCATATAAGTCGGCGGTTAAAACGTTAACTAAGACTTACTATGCTGCGCTCGATGCGTATGCTGCTGACCCGTCTGATGAGACGAAGCAAGCTGTTGATTCGTCTATGTCGGCTGCATTTAGTAAGATCGACAAGGCCGTCAAGCGTGGCAGCATTCATAAAAATGCAGCGGCCCGCCGTAAATCCAAGATTTCTCACGCGCGCAAGAAGCACGAAGCAGCGTCATAACCCTTCATGCAGCTGGTTGATACCCACGTTCACATCAATTTTGATAGCTTTCAGCCTGATCTAGATGAGGTTGCTACCGCTTGGCGACAGGCTGGTGTCGCTCATCTGGTTCATTCTTGTGTTGAGCCGTCTGAGTTTGATGCCATACGAGCAATCGCTGACCGGTTTAGTGAAGTATCATTTGCAGTGGGGCTACACCCATTGGATATGGATAAGTGGACGCCGGATTTAGCTGCTCAAATTCGGCAGCTAGCTATTTCTGATGATCGCGTAGTTGCTATTGGTGAAACCGGCCTTGATTTTTTTAAGGCTGATGACCAGGACTGCCAAATCGAGGCATTCCAAGCTCAGTTGTCCATTGCCCATGAGCTGAACCTTCCTGTGATTATTCACTGTCGTGATGCAGCCGCAGCGATGCGTGAGGTGTTGCAATCTTTCTGGCAGGAACATGGGCCTGTGCAAGGTGTCATGCACTGTTGGACAGGTACACCAGAGGAAACTCAGTGGTTTTTGGACCTGGGTTTTTATATCAGCTTCAGCGGTATTGTGACGTTCAAAAGCGCTACGCAGGTTCAGGCGTCGGCCCAAATGGTAGGGTGCGATCGCATTCTGGTTGAAACCGATTGTCCTTTTCTTTCACCAGTTCCGAAAAGAAAAGAAAAGCGTAACCAGCCAGCTAATGTGCTTCATGTGGCTGAGTTTGTGGCAAATCTTCGAAGTATATCTTTGGAGGAACTGGCTGCTCAAACAACGGCTAACGCCAGAGCCTTGTTTAATCTTCCTGATGCATCATTTGCGATCGCTAAAGGACAACCCTGATAAAACTTGGGGATGTCAGATAGCCGCTTAATTTGCGGCAAAAGTTTAGCCAAAGGCTACTTTTATTGGTCTGCGTCACCAAATAAAAATACAAAGTGACAAAAATATTAAATTTCACCGCTAATTTGTGCTAGACTACCTCGGCTATGCGTTAGCCTTACCATAGCCAGCCAAATAAGCTTTTGCACTCATCCTATTCATGACGTTGGTGCCTAACGGTTGCATTTTAGACACTGCCCATTGCGCACATTTTAGCTATCGGATGCCAGCAAACCCCTTAAAAAATATTGGTTTGACTGCATTGCCCATTCGGGCGGTGTAGTCGTTCTTGTGTTTGTAACTCAACACGATTCCAAATCTAGCTTTAACGAAGCCTCTTAATCGCTCGCTTTCATAACACCGTTTAATTTAGGCCTGACCTGCTTGAGGAGACGAATGACTGACCTAACCATTTCCCAATCCTCCTTTGTACTACCTGACCTAGTTGAGATTCAGCGCTCTAGCTTTCGCTGGTTTTTGCAAGAAGGTCTGATCGAAGAACTTGAGAGTTTCTCACCGATTACTGACTATACAGGGAAGTTAGAGCTACATTTTCTTGGTAAGGATTATAAGCTCAAAAGCCCCAAATACATGGTCGATGAGGCTAAACGCCGTGATAGTACGTACTCAGTGCAGATGTATGTACCCACGCGCCTTATCAATAAGGAGACTGGAGAAATTAAAGAGCAGGAGGTCTTTATTGGTGATTTGCCATTGATGACCGATCGCGGCACATTCATCATCAATGGTGCTGAACGGGTAATTGTTAACCAGATTGTTCGTAGCCCTGGCGTTTACTACAAGGCCGAAACCGATAAGCACGGCCGGCGTACTTACAACGCCAATCTGATTCCTAACCGGGGCGCCTGGCTTAAGTTTGAAACTGACAAGAATGACCTAGTCTGGGTTCGTATTGATAAAACTCGCAAGCTTTCTGCCCAAGTTCTGTTCAAGGCATTGGGGTTGAGCGACAGCGAAATTTTTGACTCCCTACGTCACCCCGAGTATTTCCAGAAAACCATTGAGAAGGAAGGCCAATTTAGCGAAGAAGAAGCTCTGTTGGAGCTATACCGGAAGCTTCGTCCGGGTGAACCTCCTACCGTCTCAGGCGGTCAGCAGCTTTTACACTCGCGCTTCTTTGATCCCAAGCGCTACGACCTTGGTAAAGTAGGTCGCCATAAGCTCAACCGTAAACTGCGGCTTAACGTTCCAGATGCCGTTCGTGTTTTGACGCCTCAGGATGTCCTAGCTGCTATCGATTACTTAATTAACCTAGAGTTTGATATTGGCATCATCGACGATATCGATCACTTGGGTAATCGTCGTGTCCGTTCAGTCGGCGAACTGTTGCAGAATCAGGTGCGTGTTGGTCTAAATCGTTTAGAGCGCATCATTCGCGAACGAATGACCGTTTCCGATGCTGATTCGCTAACGCCCGCTTCTTTGGTTAACCCTAAACCTCTGGTTGCCGCCATCAAGGAATTTTTTGGCTCTAGTCAGCTGTCTCAGTTTATGGATCAGACCAATCCTTTGGCTGAGCTGACTCATAAACGACGAATTAGTGCCCTTGGTCCTGGTGGTCTAACTCGTGAGAGAGCTGGTTTTGCGGTTCGCGATATTCATCCATCCCATCACGGACGGATTTGCCCAATTGAGACGCCTGAAGGCCCTAATGCTGGACTCATTGGTTCTCTGGCAACCCATGCTCGTGTGAATGATTTTGGCTTTATTGAAACACCCTTCTTTCCAGTAGAAAACGGGCGTATCCGTAAGGACATGCCGTCGGTTTATATGACTGCCGATGAGGAAGACGATTTCCGGGTAGCGCCAGGTGATATCTCAATTGATATTGATGGCAATATTCTGGGTGAGTCTGTGCCTGTTCGATATCGTCAGGACTTTATTAGCACCTCTTCGTCTGAGGTGGATTATGTTGCGGTTTCCCCAGTCCAGATTATTTCAGTCGCAACTTCTTTGATTCCTTTTCTAGAGCATGATGACGCTAACCGCGCGCTGATGGGCTCGAACATGCAGCGTCAGGCAGTGCCTCTTCTGCGTCCTGAGCGTCCTTTGGTGGGTACAGGTCTGGAGGCTCAGGCTGCGCGTGACTCAGGAATGGTTGTTGTGAGTCCAGTCGATGGGGTAGTTACCTTTTTGGATGCCAGGAAAGTAGTCGTAACTGATGCTGACGGCAAGAATTACCCCCAAGAACTGCAAAAATATCAGCGGTCTAATCAGGATACTTGCCTCAATCAACGTCCCCTCGTTTTTCAGGGTGACACAGTAGTGACTGGTCAAGTCTTAGCGGACGGTTCGGCTACTGAAGGGGGCGAAATTGCCTTAGGCCAGAATGTTTTGGTCTCCTACATGCCGTGGGAGGGCTATAACTACGAGGATGCCATTCTGCTGAGTGAGCGTTTGGTATACGACGATCTCTATACCTCTATTCATATTGAGAAGTTTGAGATTGAAGCTCGTCAAACTAAGCTGGGACCTGAGGAAATTACCCGTGAGATTCCTAACGTTGGTGAAGATGCTCTTCGCCAGCTTGATGAAACCGGCATTATCCGTATCGGGGCTTGGGTAACCTCCGGCGATATTTTGGTGGGTAAAGTAACCCCTAAAGGTGAATCCGACCAGCCTCCGGAAGAAAAACTGCTGCGGGCTATCTTTGGTGAAAAGGCCAGAGATGTTAGGGATAACTCCTTGCGAGTGCCCAACGGCGAGAAAGGACGAGTCGTAGATGTGCGTGTATTTACTCGTGAGCAAGGGGATGAGCTTCCCCCTGGTGCCAATATGGTCGTACGGGTTTATGTCGCTCAAAAACGCAAAATTCAAGTAGGTGACAAAATGGCCGGTCGCCACGGCAACAAAGGGATCATTTCCCGGATTCTGCCGATTGAAGACATGCCATATCTGCCGGATGGTACACCAATTGACATTGTGCTCAATCCACTGGGTGTGCCGTCTCGTATGAATGTGGGACAGGTTTTTGAGTGTTTACTAGGTTGGGCGGGTGAAAATCTCAATGCTCGCTTTAAAATCACACCTTTTGACGAAATGTATGGCAGTGAAGCGTCCATGGAAACGACCCATGGAAAACTTCAAGATGCTCGGGATAATACAGGTAACGATTGGGTTTTTAACCCAGATGATCCAGGTAAGATTCAGCTCTACGATGGGCGTACTGGAGAAGCCTTTGACCGACCTGTAACGGTTGGTAAGCCCTACATGTTGAAGTTAGTTCACCTAGTAGATGATAAGATTCACGCCCGCTCTACCGGTCCTTACTCGCTGGTTACCCAGCAACCCTTAGGTGGTAAGGCTCAGCAGGGTGGTCAGCGCTTTGGAGAAATGGAGGTTTGGGCACTCGAAGCATTCGGTGCTGCCTATACTTTGCAGGAGCTACTAACCGTTAAATCAGATGATATGCAGGGCCGCAATGAAGCGCTGAATGCAATTGTGAAGGGTAAAGCAATTCCTCGACCGGGTACACCCGAGTCCTTCAAGGTATTAATGCGTGAGCTTCAGTCTCTGTGCTTAGACATTGCGGTGCATAAGCTTGAAACCCAGGAAGATGGTACAAGCCGTGACGTTGAGGTTGATTTGATGTCAGATTCTATCAACCGACGCTCTCCCTCACGACCTACCTATGAGTCGATATCGAGAGAGGAAGCGCCAGCTGCTGAGACCCCGGCGGCTACGCCAGCTGCTGCTCCGAGGATTGAAGAGCCACCACTGTAGCCATTTTCAATAGACGAACCAAGCGCTTAATGTTGCTCTATATCTTTGCTGCAAATGTAATGGAGCTAAAAGCTAAGCGCTTGTGCAGTCTTCCGATGAGCGAGAGTAATGCGCATCTCAAACTGCCTTGCTCCCAAAATCAAAACCATGTCCTGATGTGTAGGCCGCGTACAAGGAATCAAGAGAATGCCAAAATTAGAACAGCGCTTTGACTACGTCAAAATTGGCTTGGCTTCGCCTGAGCGTATTCGACAGTGGGGTGAACGTACGCTTCCCAACGGTACTGTTGTTGGAGAGGTAACCAAGCCAGAAACAATCAACTACAGAACCCTAAAGCCTGAAATGGATGGGCTGTTCTGCGAACGCATTTTTGGCCCCGCCAAGGATTGGGAATGTCATTGCGGTAAGTACAAGCGAGTGCGCCATCGCGGCATCGTCTGTGAGCGCTGTGGTGTTGAGGTGACTGAGTCACGAGTGCGCCGGCATCGTATGGGCTACATCAAGTTGGCAGCTCCAGTCGCTCATGTTTGGTATCTCAAGGGAATTCCTAGTTACATCGCTATCTTGCTTGACATGCCGCTCAGGGATGTTGAGCAAATTGTATATTTCAACGCCTATGTTGTCCTAGACCCCGGCAACGCTGACAACCTCAGCTACAAGCAGTTGCTGACAGAAGATCAATGGATCGAAATTGAGGACCAGCTTTATGACGAAGAGTCAGATCTTTCGGGTATTGAGGTTGGTATAGGTGCCGAGGCACTGCAGCGCTTGTTACAAGACTTGGAGCTTGAGGCAGTTGCTGAACAGCTACGGGAAAATATTGATAACTCTAAAGGTCAGAAGCGGGCAAAGCTAATTAAGCGTTTACGGGTTATCGACAATTTCATTGCCACTGGCTCACGTCCAGATTGGATGGTGCTAGACGTAATTCCCGTGATCCCGCCTGATTTGCGCCCGATGGTGCAGCTGGATGGTGGGCGATTTGCCACCTCCGACCTCAATGATCTATATCGTCGTGTCATCAATCGAAACAATCGTCTAGCACGACTACAGGAGATTCTTGCACCTGAGATCATTGTCCGTAATGAAAAGAGGATGTTGCAAGAGGCGGTAGATGCCCTGATTGACAACGGTCGTCGTGGCCGAACAGTAGTCGGTGCTAATAATCGTCCCCTCAAGTCTCTCTCAGACATTATTGAAGGTAAGCAAGGACGTTTTCGCCAGAACCTACTAGGTAAGCGTGTTGACTACTCTGGACGCTCGGTTATTGTGGTGGGGCCTAGCCTCAAAATTCATCAGTGTGGTCTTCCACGAGAGATGGCCATCGAATTATTTCAACCCTTTGTGATTCATCGTTTGATTCGTCAAGGATTGGTCAATAATATCAAGGCTGCTAAGAAGCTTATTCAGCGTAATGACCCAAGTATTTGGGGAGTGTTGGAAGAAGTGATTGAGAACCATCCGGTTATGCTGAACCGGGCTCCTACGCTGCACCGTCTTGGTATTCAGGCATTTGAGCCAATGCTAGTAGAGGGGCGGGCTTTGCAGCTACATCCTCTAGTATGTCCAGCTTTTAACGCTGACTTTGACGGTGACCAGATGGCTGTCCACGTGCCTCTGTCGCTTGAAGCGCAGTCTGAGGCACGGTTACTTATGTTGGCTTCCAACAACGTACTCTCACCAGCTACGGGACGACCAATCATTACGCCCAGTCAGGATATGGTTCTGGGTTGCTACTATCTCACAGCCGAAAACCCTCACGAGCAAAAGGGAGCTGATTCCCATTTCGCCAGTATGGAAGATGCAATCATTGCCTATGAGCAAGGTATTGTGGGGCTTCATGCCTGGGTCTGGCTTCGATTTGATGGCCCTGTAGAAGAAGATGGCGAGCCCACCGAAGTGATTGATAACGGAGATGGCATGGTGACCAAACGTTATTCACATCGTCGTGTTCGTGAAGACAGTGACGGAAACCTCTTATCTCAGCATCTTTATACAACTCCTGGACGCATTATCTATAACCATGCCGTTCATGCAGCGCTTGCCAGCTAGGGCCATCCTTCAGTTTTTATTTAGTTAGCCATTAACACGTTGAGGCAGAGAGTTCCCCATGGCAGATCAAGGTAACGAACAAGCCAGCACTATCATTTTTCGCAACCGCATTATCGATAAGAAGCAGCTTAAGAATCTGATTTCTTGGTCATTTGATAATTACGGTACAGCTCGTACAGCTGCAATGGCGGATGAAATCAAGTCGCTTGGCTTTAAATATGCAACCCGTGCTGGGGTATCCATCAGTGTGGACGATTTGCAAGTTCCTCCCAGTAAACGAAAGTTGTTAGACGCTGCGGAGCAAGAGATTCGTGATACAGAAGAGCGCTACACTCGAGGCGAAATCACTGAAGTAGAGCGTTTCCAAAAGGTGATTGATACCTGGAATGAAACCAGTGAAGAGTTGAAGGATGAAGTTGTCCGTAACTTTAAGGAGAACAATCCGCTTAACTCGGTCTACATGATGGCGTTCTCTGGTGCTCGCGGTAATATCTCTCAGGTGCGTCAGCTTGTGGGGATGCGAGGGCTAATGGCCAATCCCCAAGGTGAGATCATTGACCTCCCTATTAAGACTAATTTTCGAGAAGGGCTAACAGTTACTGAGTACATCATTTCATCCTATGGTGCGCGTAAAGGTCTGGTGGACACTGCTTTACGTACCGCAGACTCTGGATATCTGACGCGTCGGTTGGTAGACGTTTCTCAAGACGTCATCATCCGTGAGATTGACTGTGGTACAGATCGAGGCATTCCGTTATCTGCCATGACTGATGGTGAACGGGTGCTGATATCGCTGGAAGATAAGCTGTTGGGTCGAGTCTTGGTGGAAGACGCTGTTCATCCCAAGACGGGCGAGGTTGTAATTCCTCGTAATCAGCCAATAGATGCTGAGATGGCTGCATCTGTTGATGTCGTTGGTATCAAAGAGGTTAAAGCTCGTTCTGCATTGACCTGTGAAGCTGCTCGTTCTGTCTGTCAGCATTGTTACGGTTGGAGTTTGGCTCACTCTCACATGGTGGATCTGGGTGAAGCCGTCGGTATTATCGCTGCCCAGTCCATTGGTGAGCCAGGTACTCAGCTCACGATGCGTACATTCCATACAGGTGGAACATTTACAGGTGAACTGGCTCCTCAAGTGAGAGCAGCAGTGGCTGGTCAGTTCCAAATGCCTAAAGCCCTCCGGAGTCGTCCTTACCGAACCCGTCATGGTGAAGACGCTCTGGTTATGGAAGCTAACACTGAAGCCACAATCCAGATGGAGAGTGGAAAGACGCGTTCTGTTTCTTTACCCCAAGGTTCAATTGTATTTGTTGTCGATGGGGCAATCCTCTCTAAGGGAGATTTAATTGCGGAGCTACCGACTAGTGGTCGGGTTCGCAAGGTGACTGAGAAAGCCAGTAAGGACGTAACATCTGACATGTCAGGTGAAGTTCTGTTTGCTGGCTTAGTACAAGAAGAGAAAAAGGATCGCCAAGGAAATATTACAAAGCTAGCCCAGCGTGGTGGTTTGTTGTGGGTACTTTCTGGCGAAGTGTATAACTTGCCACCCGGTGCAGAGCCAACGGTCAGAAATGGTAACACGATTGACTCCAATGGCATTTTGGCTGAAACCAAAATCGTGACAGAGCGAGGAGGCATTGTACGCTTGCCTGACCGTTCTGACAGCAAAGGTAGTCGCGAGGTTGAAATTATCACGGCTTCAGTCATGTTAGATACGACTGAAGTTGAAGTTGAGAGCGGTCAAGGACGCGAGCACTATTTTCTACAGACTGATAAAGGCGTTCGTTATTCCTTGATTGCCACGCCAGGTGCTAAAGTCACTGGCGGTCAGGTAATTGCAGAGCTAGTTGATGATACTTACCATACTCAAAGCGGCGGAATCATCAAGTTCTCGGGTGTAGAAGTTGCTAAGAAGAGTAAAGGTAAGCAAGGTTACGAAGTTACCAAGGGTGGAACTGTTCTTTGGATTCCGGAGGAAGCCCACGAGGTAAATAAAGATATCTCTCTTCTAATGGTGGAAGATGGTCAATTTATTGAGGCTGGGACAGAAGTTGTTAAGGATATCTTCTGTCAGATCAGTGGTGTCGTTGAGGTAACTCAAAAGAACGATATTCTTCGCGAGATTGTTATTAAACCTGGGGATATTCACATGGTGGATAGTCCAGACGCAGCTAGCGGTAAGGATGGCGTTTTGGTTAGCGCTGGTGAAGAGGTGATTCCTGGCGTTACAGCTGAGGCTCTTCGCTATGTTGAGTATGTTGAAACTCCTGAAGGAGCTGCATTATTACTGCGCCCCGTTCAAGAGTTTGAGGTTCCGGATGTCCCTGCTGTTCCTAGTCAGCACTCTGTAAGTGATAGCGATGACAAATCTATTGGCATCAGCGCTATTCAACGGATCTTCTTCAAGGACGGTGAGCGTGTGAAGTCAGTTGATAGTGTAGAAATCCTACGTACTCAGCTGGTTCTGAATGTTGATGAACCCTCTCAGCTAACAGCAGACATTGAACTTATACCCGATCAAGATAATCCTGAAATTCAGCGACTGCAGCTAGTAATATTAGAAACACTAGTTATTCGTCGTGATATTGCAGCAGACCAAACTCAGGGAAGTACTCAAACCCGCTTACTGGTAGAAGCAGGTCAGGAGATACAGCCTGGTGCTGTGGTTGCTCGGACTGAGATTCAGGCTAAAGAGGCTGGAGAAGTTCGTGGTATACGTAAAGACGTAGATTCGGTTCGTCGTATTCTGATAGTCCGCGACAGTGATCTTGTAACTGTTGATCTAGAGGGTAAGTCACCGACTGTTAAGGACGGTGACCTACTGGTTGACGGGGACACTTTAGCTGATGGAGTTATCTCGAAGGAATCTGGTCAGGTTGTTGCGGTAAACGACGGAAGTCTTGTTCTACGTATTGCTCGTCCCTATCGAGTATCTACTGGTGCCGTACTTCATATTGAAGATGGTGACCTGGTTCAGCGGGGTGACAATCTGGTGCTGTTAATCTTTGAGCGAGCTAAGACTGGTGACATTATTCAAGGTCTGCCTCGTATTGAGGAGCTGCTTGAGGCGCGTAAGCCCAAAGAAGCCTGTGTTCTGGCAGAGCGACCTGGAACCGCTCAGGTGGTTTATGGGGATGATGAGACGGTAGAGGTGAAGATTGTTGAGGATGACGGTGTAGTCACTGAATACCCAATTGCTCCAGGCCAGCCGATGATTGTATCTGATGGTCAGCAGGTTAGCTTGGCTGAACCGTTGACTGATGGGCCACTTAATCCTCATCAGATTTTGGAGTTCTTCTTTAAGTATCATCGCGAGACCAAAGGGGTTCATGAGTCGGCGATGATCAGTCTGGAGAAGGTTCAAACTTTCTTAGTGAATGAAGTACAGTCTGTATACCAGTCTCAGGGTATTGATATTGCTGACAAGCACATTGAGGTAATTGTGCGGCAGATGACCTCTAAGGCTCGTGTAGAGGATGGTGGTGATACGACCATGTTGCCCGGTGAGCTAGTTGAGATTCGACAGTTAGAGCAGGTAAATGAAGCGATGTCGATTACGGGTGGTGCCCCGGCGGAATATACGCCAGTATTGTTGGGTATTACCAAGGCATCGCTCAATACCGATAGCTTTATTTCTGCAGCGAGTTTCCAAGAGACAACTAGAGTACTCACAGAAGCTGCCATTGAAGGTAAGTCTGACTGGTTACGGGGTCTCAAAGAAAACGTTATTATTGGTCGTTTGATTCCGGCTGGTACTGGCTTTAATGCCTATGAAGAACGTGCGACACCCGAAATAGATTCTTCTTTTGATAAGGCCTTTTTGTCAGATGATATGGCTCTGCAGGATATGGTCTTAGATGATCGTACAGCTCGTGCCTATGATCGTGAGGGTGGTCTCAACATGTTTACCGATGACATGCTGGGTGGTGCTTCCGGGGGGGATACGCCGCCGGGAACAGGTGATGCGAAAACGGCTCCCCCCTCTCCTTTTCTAGATGACAATGCGTTAATTGACGATCAAACTGCTGCTCCCTAGGGCTGGTTAATAACCAAAGGTTAGTATCGTCGTTTAGATGGCTTAATTATCAAAGAAGGGATGAGGAATTTTCCTCATCCCTTCTTTTTCTTTTTGTCTGTTGAGCGATTGTTGAGGTTAGGCGTCTAAGTTTAATTCTGCAGCTTTAACCGTTATGGTTTGAATCTGCTCTCCACGGCGTAGGCTAACACGTAGACGCTGTCCGATATTGGCTTGATCGACATAGGACTGAAGCTGATTGGCTGTTTCAAAGCTTTGGTCGTCGATATTGGTAATGACATCCCCTCTACGCAAGCCTGCATCGGCTGCAGGTGTATCAGGAAGGACGCGAACCACTAAGACGCCGCTGACTTCAGGGATAAGCATGCTAGCGTTTGGATCATCGTTGTTACGCTTAGCCATCTCTGGCGTTAGGTCGGCGATTTGAATGCCTAGATAAGGATGGGCGATGTGCTCACCACGAGCTAGCTGAGTTTGGATAGACTTCGCTTTGTTGATTGGAATCGCAAATCCTATACCCATGGCATCTGCACGAATTGCTGTGTTGATGCCGATAACTTCGCCCTGACTGTTTAGCAGCGGACCGCCGGAGTTGCCGGGATTAATGGCTGCGTCTGTTTGAATAAAATCCAGCCGTTTGTCAGGAATACCAACGGTGGCGCTAGATCGCTTTAGCGTGCTTACAATACCTAGCGTTACCGTATTATCTAGACCTAGAGGATTACCTACGGCAATAGCCCAGTCTCCTACATCTATAGTGTCGGAATCTCCTAGAGCTGCCACTGGCAGATTCTCACTGTCTGAATCGATTTTAACGACGGCTAAGTCGGTCAGTTCATCAGCTCCTTCAACGGTTCCGTTGAAGTGGCGACCGTCTTTGAGGGTAACGGTTACTCGATCAGCTTGGTTAACCACATGGGCGTTTGTAAGAATGTAGCCATTACTATTCACAATAAACCCGGACCCCTGACCACTCAGCCGTTCTTGCTGAGGGATACGTTGAAATGTATCGGGACCAAAGAACCCTCTAAATAAAGGGTCGTCATAGAGCAGATCAGGTACGTTACGGGTAATAGTCCGCTCGGTATCGATACGTACAACTGCTTGGCCAACTCGCTTTACAGCGGCCGCAACGAAGCTTTCGCTGGAGAGCTCTGAAACAGCTTCGTTAGCTGTTTGTGTCAGAGCGGCGGCTGGCTGTATTCCAGATAGAAATAGCAAGATGGCTGACAAACAAGTAATTAACCAACGCCCAAGACGATGGTTAAAAGGTTTGGGTAGATTGAAAGGCTTCATAAGGTCATTCTCTGAGACAATACGGTCCTCAAAAGACTCTGAGAAGGCCTGCTGGCGACCTTGTATAGGGTACGGACCAATGGCCAAAAGTTGGTTCTATTGTGGCAGTTTCCCTAAAAATCGTGGGCGGGAAACCGCCCTGGAAATCATCACTCACGCTCTAAATAAGCTTTTGCTGTTTAAGGCTATTTGAAAAAGGATATGGCAGTGTAACGTAATTATCATTGTTTGGGGCATGGCAATGATTGGTAAAAGCGCTTTAGTGATTGTGTTTCAAATAGGTTGGATAGTTGCGATCGCGTTGACTGGTCAATTTGCAGGCTGTCAAGACATCTCAATAAATCAGCTGGTTGCACCAAGCTATGAAACCCAACTGGCGGAATACTTATCAAATATTGGCGCAAAAATGTACGGCGCTTACTGGTGCCCTCACTGTGCCAGGCAAAAGAAGGTTTTTGGGAATGCAGCTACTCTATTGCCCTACGTAGAATGTGACGCCCGTGGAGTTAATCCCCAGGTAGAGCTGTGTAACACCGTCGGAGTCCGTGCGTATCCTACTTGGCAAATTGATGGGGAATTCTATCTAGGAGCCCAACCTGTCTGGCGTCTGGCAATAATCTCGGGATTTGAAGAGATGAGCGAACCAGTTGAGATTGAAGATGACAGCTGGGGTGGGTTTAGTCCAGCTCCATAAGATACGGCTTTGCGCAGCTGTGCTTAATACTGTTTGATGCCCAAACTGCTTTAGAATATAGCTAAAGAATTTAATCGCGTCCCTGGAAACAGAGACCTAGGTAGGAGGATAGTTAAGCGCCATGGGTGGAGAAATCTTTTCGATTGCAGTCACAATGTTCGTCATTGTAATGGTGGGGCTTGGCGTTGGGTTTCTGATGCTCAAACTTCAGGGCGCTGAAGAGTAGTCGCTCTTTTTTCTATAGTTTGGTGTTGGTCTAAGTGCTGGTTTAGAGCACAGGACCGTTTAGGCAAAACAGTGGATTTTTAGGCTACCTAAAATATTTAAAAAGTTAGTGGAGCTACCTGATTCAGATAGCTCCACTAACTTTTTATGGTTACTTAGCGGTTTTCGAACGATACGACGTCTGTTAAGATGAGGAAAGCATTAAGTTTTGTTTAGAGTCCTCCATGAGCATATTGGTGGTTGGTGCAACGGGCACGCTGGGTCGTCAGATTGTTCGCAATGCCTTAGATGAAGGGTTTGACGTTAAGTGCCTGGTGCGTAACTTCCAAAAGGCCGCATTCTTACGAGAGTGGGGTGCACAGTTAGTTCAGGCCAATATATGTGGCCCAAAGTCGCTGCCACCATGTTTTGAGGGAGTAACCGCTGTTATTGATGCAGCCACATCTCGCCCACAAGACTCGGCTTATGATGTCGACTGGCAGGGCAAGGTCAACCTAATTAAAGCCTCCATGGATGCAAAAGTGGAGCGGTACGTATTTATCTCGATTCTCAATTGTGAGAAGTACCCCCATGTGCCACTCATGGACATTAAGCACTGTACCGAGAAATTTCTAGAAGAGTCGGGACTTGACTACACCATTTTGAGACCCTGTGGGTTTTTGCAAGGCTTAATCGGCCAGTATGCTATTCCCCTTTTAGAAAAGCAGGCTATTTGGGTAATGGGTGAGGCTGCACCGATTGCTTATATGAACACCCAGGACATTGCCCGGTTTGCTGTTCGTTCTCTACGGACGCCTGAAACTAAGAATCACTCCTTCCCACTCGCGGGCACCCGTGCCTGGGGTGCTTATGAGCTGGTAAGACTCTGTGAGCGTCTGTCTGGTGAAGATGCTAAGGTCTCAACCATGTCTCTGGGGCTGTTGCGGGGTGTTCGTGGGTTTGCAAATTTCTTTCAATGGGGATGGCAGTTTGCTGATCGCTTAGCGTTTGCTGAGGTCAGTGCCGGTAGCGACCCTCTAGACGAAGAGATGGAGGAAGTTTATAGGGTTTTTGATTTGGATAAATCAGAGACTACTACGGTTGAAGAGTATCTGAGTGAGTACTTTAACCGAATTCTTAAAAAGCTTAAGGAGCTTGACTTTGAGAGCGATCGCGAAAGTAAGAGGAAGCTGCCTTTCTAGATTCATTGTTTAGGTTCGTGGATAGCTGCCCTAAACGATTGGATAGTTGGCAGTTTCGATAGGTAAAAATACCATCCACGTAACTCCATGGTTAGGCCGCTCTCGAACGGTTAGCTTAGCGCCTAGGGCTGTAAAAAGGGCTTTTGTAGTTTGCAAGTTAAGGCTCAGCCCACCGGTATCCGGCTGAAACATGAGCAATTTACCCAATGACTTGAGATTGGGGCGGCGATGGTTACAAATTGAATCCACATCAGCCTGGAACTCAAGTTTGAGCTGATCGCCTGCAGCCATCACCTGCAGTTGGATTTGACCATTGGGGGCAACACTGTGGGTAAACAGTTCGACCAGCCCAGTGAGTACCTGCTGTAGCAGGGCAGGGTCACTGGCGACCATGGGGAGATCTCTGGGAAGTTTGACTTCAAGGGATAGGCTACGACGTGTGGCAGCTTGTTCCCATTTAGGAATAGCGGACTGAATGATTTCGCTCAATGCCGTTGCCGTGAGGGGCGATCTCGTTCCCTTCTGCGTAGCCGCTTCTAATTCAACGGCCTTAAAGATAAGGTTGAATCGATCAATTTGCTGGGTGCAGGCACTATCAATTTGATGCAGACGCTGCTTTGCTTTATCAACTAAATCTTTACGCCGTATCAGCGAACGGGTTAAGGTTCGAATTGTGGTCAAAGGAGTCCGGATTTCATGGGCCATGGCCTTTAGTAATTCCGTATCCAAGCCGCTGGTTTCAGTGTTAGAGGTCGCTTCTCCACGTGGAGAGACAATGCGTTCTACCACTGGATGGGGCCTAGGTACAGGTAAAGAGGACAGCATCCAGCGGCTAAACTGACTGACAATGCGATAGTCCGGTTCTGTTGGTGTAAATGTCTCAACCAGTGGGTCTAGGAAGTCTAGCTGTTTAGGCGTAGTTAGAAAAACTCGCGATCGCAACAGTCGCCATACCTGATTAATAACTGCGGGTGTAAACGAAAACTGAAAGCGTAAATCATTATCAGCATCGCGCCCAAGCACAAGCACCACACTAAAGCGCTCAGTTAGCAACAGACAAAATCGCTCACCAGCTAACGGGTCACCATCAATAAGAGGCAACACTCGGGCCGCTGCTGTATCAACTGGAGGTATCTCATCAGCTGGCATTAGCTGTGAGAAAGCCTTAGAGAGCTGGTCTAGCGGTGGTGGTATAAACACCCAATTAGACAGCTGCACAGTTAGCTCTGGTGCATCAAGGATAGGGAACGGCCCACTTAGCAGTACCCCCGCAGGTCTCTTTTTTTGAGCTTTGTCAGACTTAGCGGATTTTTTGGCGGTTGCCTCGTGATTGTTGCTGCGGAATGACAGCGTTTGCTGCAACAAATGACCCAGAGACGATACCGCTCCCTGCCATTCCATTTCGGCACGTTCCGCTTGATCGTGATGGTGAGCCTCCTCTGTATCGGCTGAGGTTAACCCATCCCAATCCGTAACCTCAGCCCCCAGCTCTCCCAAGGCCACCAAACTACTAATTGTGGGTAAAAACTTCTCCACCATTGGCCCCTAGATGCATATAGTCTGTGCTATCACGTATCAGCGAGTAATAGCTGATACGGACAACACATCTAATTAGAGACTACTGGTAAGATTCCCCTCTGACTATGGGGTAGAACCGAACGTCGATAGTGGATTTAGCGGTGAAACTGAGTATTGATGTCATCATAGTAAACTCCCTGATAGGCTAGAACCCATATGTGGTTGGCTATCTATCGGGGAGATTTATGCACATGTACCAATTCAGTTAGCCGAACCATGTCGAAGGAATAAGTGCTTCTGGAGTAGCGGTCAGAGGACGTGCCAGGACCTTTTGAATGCCTTGGTGCACTAACTGACGAATTTGGCGATGTTGTTCTGCGGAGTAGCAGTTTCTTGGGAACTCAAGCGAACATTCACTCTCGGCAATCGTTATGTAACGAGCTGGCAAACGACTCAACACAAACGTGGCCAACCGATCACGGGCTTCTGAGCCAGCAAACACTTCTCGATGGGATGCTGAGGGCCCGGTAGCCAAAACATCATCGATAATTTCGTTAACAACAGGTAGCGCAATGTTGATGAGAGTATTGGCCATTGTGAGGATCTCCGATTCTTGATTGCAAGTAGATAGCTAGGGTCATAGACAGTCACGTTTTAGATGGGTGAACAACTAAAAATACGTGATTTCAACCATGTATTTCTAGTTGAAAATTCAATGACCGAAATTAGCCTGAATAAAGATGCAGTATAGCTATCATCTTGAACAAACTAATGGCGGGGATCGTTCCCTAGGAGATGATCCCCGCCTCAAGCTACCGCTATTCTTCCCTACGTCCAATCAGTGAGCCATCATCTTTAATAAAGACTAAATATTTCCTAGAGAAGTAAACCTGAAGCTGCTTATAAATAAACTATCGTTAACAGCTTCTGCAATATTTTTTTACCTGATAATCGTTTTGTTGCAACCTTGGCCGATAGCATAAACCTATGCAGTTGCTTATTTGTCCCGGTTATCATTCTCCTGCCCTAACCAATGCGTTTTTACAATCTTTGTTAGGGGTACTCACGCCAGAGCAATTATGGGTTTTACCAATTGATGCTATGCCGCGGGCCATGTTTTGGTTGCTTAATGCTGAGCAGCGCCCCCAGCAAGAGTGTTTGTTGCAAATAGTTGCCTTTAGCGCTGGTGTAGTGGCGGTTTATCCGCTCGTCTTGGCTTGGCAAAAAATGGGAGGTACTAGCCGCCTGATTGCTGTGGATGGTTGGGGTATGCCCCTGCTGGGTGTCTCAGATATTTATCGTGTCAGCCACGATCGCTGGACCCACAGCACTACCTACTTCCCCACACCTGCGGAAGGTGCGGGCTATTTTTATGCGGAGCCCGCTGTTGACCACTTACATCTATGGCAGTCACCTCATCTGGCTAAAGGACGAGGCTCGTTAGCGGCATCAGCGCCACGTTCAATGATGGCGCTAGAGTTTATTTGCGCTGTTTTATCACAGGAGTGATAACCGTTCTTAATTTTGAGTTATAGAACTTTGGCACAGCTGAGGATAGAGATTTTTGAACTGTAGACACACTTTTGGGAATTGGTATAAGTTGTCTAAATTTTTGTCATCGTGTGCTGACGTAAAGCAGCTGTGACATCAACCTTAAACCAAACTTTTGGGAACTTTGAACTCGCAGATGCAGAGTGCACCAAACAATTGCGAGGTGTTGGCAGGCTTTGAGAAATGGCTGATTTACCGTTGTCGACTGTTTAGGTCATGGCGAAAACTCGTTTTTCCTATGAAAATTGTCGAATCCTTTGAATCGTGATTGTAAAATAGACAACCATCAGCAATTACTCTTAGCTAGCATTTTTGTAACGACGCAGGTTCTGCTGACGCACTTTTTTGATCTCGCTCTATAAAATTATGACTTCGACGTCTGTAAAGCCCTCTGTTAAAGCAAGTTCCGTTATCCAGCGAGCGACTGGTGCCTTTGCTCTAATTGATAGTCTGGTGCGCCACGGTGTGCGTCATGTGTTTGGCTATCCAGGCGGGGCGATTTTGCCAGTGTATGACGAACTTTATAAGTTTGAGCAAAGAGGCGATATTCAACACATCCTGGTGCGTCATGAACAGGCTGCATCCCACGCCGCAGACGGCTATGCGCGGGCGACGGGCAAGGTGGGTGTGTGTATTGCCACTTCTGGTCCGGGCGCAACCAATCTGGTCACCGGTATTGCAACCGCTCAGATGGATTCGGTACCGATGGTGGCTATTACTGGGCAGGTAACCCGTAAAGCCATTGGTAGTGATGCCTTCCAGGAAACTGACATATTTGGGATTACGCTACCGATTGTTAAGCACTCCTATGTAGTGCGCGACCCTCGCCAGATGGCGAGTATTGTGGCTGAGGCGTTCTACATTGCGCAATCTGGGCGTCCTGGACCGGTTCTGATTGATGTTCCTAAGGATGTGGGTCTAGAAGAATTTGACTATGCGCCAGTAGAGCCGCGCTCGATTGCAATTCCGGGCTACAAGCCCACAACACGGGGTAATCCTCGTCAGATTAGCAATGCGATCGCACTTCTTCATACGGCTAAAAAACCCCTACTCTACGTTGGCGGTGGTGCCGTCATTTCAGATGCCCATGCAGAAATTGCTCAATTAGCGGAGCATTTTCATATTCCTGTCACCACAACGCTGATGGGTAAGGGGGCATTTGACGAACACCACCCCCTATCTGTAGGTATGTTGGGCATGCACGGCACTGCCTATGCCAACTTTGCCGTGAGTGAGTGCGATTTGTTAGTGGCTATAGGGGCACGATTTGATGATCGGGTCGCCAGTAATCTAGAGCAGTTTGCACAGCATGCCAAGATTATCCACATTGATATTGACCCAGCGGAAGTCGGCAAATGCAAAGTGCCAGACGTGCCGATTGTTGGAGATGTCAAGACTGTTTTAACCGAGCTGTTAGCTCGCCTCGATCAGCCAGCCGATTCTGCTCAGACCGGGGCCTGGCGAGTGCGTATCGATCAGTGGAAGACTGACTATCCACTGAAAGCTCCCATATATACCGAGCAGCTATCACCCCAGCAGGTCATTGAAGAGGTGGGTCGACAGGCTCCTAATGCCTACTACACGACTGATGTAGGTCAGCATCAAATGTGGTCGGCTCAATTTCTTAAAAATGGTCCCCGTAAATGGATCTCAAGCGCCGGTCTTGGCACGATGGGCTTTGGAATGCCAGCGGCCCTGGGTGTACAGATGGGTGTGGGTGATAATCAGGTCATTTGTATCAGCGGTGATGCCAGCTTCCAGATGAATTTGCAGGAGCTGGCTACGCTTGCTCAGTACAACATCAAGGTAAAGACCGTCATCATCAACAATGGCTGGCAAGGTATGGTACGCCAGTGGCAGCAAGGTTTCTATGGTGAGCGCTATGCCTCTTCCAATATGGAAGTGGGGATGCCTAATTTTGAAAAGCTAGCCGATGCCTTTGGGGTGAAGGGAATTGTCGTAAACTCCCCTGAGCAGCTGGACGAGGCGATTAGTGAAATGCTTGCCCACGATGGCCCTGTATTGTTAGATGTGTGGGTCCGTCGTGATGAGAATTGTTACCCAATGGTGCCCCCTGGCAAGAACAACTCTCAGATGATTGGTCTAGCCGAGCCTGCTACTAAGCGCCCTGTGGAATTTGTTCACTGTCATAGCTGTGGCAGTGATAACAAAGTCAGCCATCGATTCTGTTCTGCATGTGGCACTAAGCTGTAAATTGTTAATCAACAATTTGACCATCCTGGATATGGATGCGTCGCTTGGTTTGTTCTGCAACTTCGGTTTCGTGGGTGATGATAATAACCGTAATCTGTTGCTCATTGAGTTCATGAAACATGTTCATAACTTCTTGGGACGTATGGGTGTCTAAGGCTCCAGTGGGTTCATCTGCCAACAGGATGGCGGGTTGATTGACAAGGGCTCTTGCGATCGCAACCCGCTGCTGCTGCCCCCCCGACAGCTGATTAGGACGATTGGTCAGTCGATCACCAAGACCCACATGGGCCAGGGCTGCCTCGGCCCGTTGGAGACGCTCGGCTTTGGGAACCCCAGCATAGACCATAGGCAGCATGACATTTTCTAAGGCCGTGGCTCTGGGTAATAGATTGAACTGCTGAAATACAAACCCAATCTGTTGATTGCGGATATAAGCTAGTTCATTTTTATGAAGTGTTGTCAGCTCACGACCTTCCAGGTAGTAATGACCTGTGGTGGGCCGATCAAGACAGCCCATGATATTCATCAGCGTAGATTTACCAGAGCCCGATGCTCCCATAATGGAAACATATTCGCTGGCTTCGATCTGTAGATCAATGCCCTGTAAAATCGGCACCTTCGTTTCACCAAGAAAATAGGTTTTGGTAATGTCTTTTAGGGTAATCATAATCAGAACAATTAATCACTACGTAACGCAATAATTGGGTCGAGCTGCGCCGCATTACGAGCAGGAATTACCCCTGCAACCAGTCCAACCGATGTAGATAACCCCACCCCGATGGCAATAGCTGTGGTAGAGACAATAAATGGAAAACCAAAGGCAGTCGCCGAAACAAACGTAATACCTATTCCAACAACAATTCCAACAGTGCCACCGAGCACTGAAATAACGATTGATTCGGTTAAAAACTGACTGAGAATATCCTCTTCTGTTGCTCCGAGCGCTTTGCGAATCCCAATTTCTCGTGTGCGTTCCACCACAGAAACCAGCATGATATTGGCTATACCAATGCCGCCAACAACTAACGAGATGGCTGCGATCGCAACAATTAGCGTAGTCAGCAGTCCCAGAATTGTAGACAGCGTTTCTAAAATGTCTGCCTGATTAGTGACTCTAAAATCATCTTCATCCGGGGATGTAATACCGTGACGCAGCCGTAAAATGTTTTCTACCTGAAACTGAACAGTCTCTAACTGGTTCTCATTGGCTCCCTTAACATAAATACCGTTGACGGCTACACCCATCAGTGAGTTGTTGCCAATGATGCGCGCAGACATGCTGGTAAGAGGGATGTAAACTGCATCATCCCTAGCCTGTGGCCCCTGGGAACCCTTTTCTTCCATCACACCAATAATATTGTAAATCTCTCCTTGGATACGGATTGTTTCACCGATAGGATCTAAATTGTTTGGAAACAGATTCTTTTGCACAGTAGGGGCAATTACCACAACCGACTCAGCAACCGTCAGTTCCTCTTCAGTAAAAAACCGACCGCTTTCGGGGAATGTATTGCGGGCTTCAGGATAGGCCAAGTCTGTACCATAAACTGTTGTAGACGTATTATTCTCCCCATAAACCACCTGGGCGCGCTGTTGCAAATAAGCAGAGACAATAGTTGCTGATGGAGCCTGAGCCGCTATGGCCTGAGCATCTTCCCAGGTGAGTGTAGTGACCGATCCCTGGCCCTGGCTAATGCCGCCGCTTTCAGCTGCTCCTGCCATGACTTGTAACACATCAGTTCCCAGGCTACGAATGCTGTCTTCAGTGGATTTTTGAATTCCCTGCCCAATGGATGTCAGGGAAATAACCGAACCAATGCCAATAATTACACCAAGCATGGTGAGACTACTGCGAAGTTTGTTGCTCCACAGAGCGTCCAGTGCCATCGATGCAATCTCTAACCGAGAGATCCCTTGCTGTGGAAGTGTGTCGGGAGATGAACGTTTAAATGTGAGAGTCATGACAACGTTTGTTATAAAAAGTTCAATGTATAAGGGCTGATGTTGTTATTTGTTTAGGGCAGACCCGTCATGTTCAAGAGATTATTCGGTAGGGCGAGGGGGAAAGGCAAACCCACCCGAGCGCCGTTGCTCAGGCGGTGGGCTAATCAATACCTGCTCGTCGCCGTCGAGACCTTCGACTATTTCAGTCTGACTACCCGAGGTGACACCGGTTTGAATTGGCTGAATTTGAGGCTCACCATCTCTTTTCAATACGTTTACTCCTTCTCCGTCAGTACGCTTTACGACTGCTGCATTTGGCACTAACAAGGCTTGCTCCAAGTTGCCAACTTCGAACTGGGCTTCCACATTCATGCCAATTTTTAACTGCTCGGCAGACTGTTCATCAATGGCAACTTTAACCTCAAAACTAGTGACATTTTGAGATACAGCCGCTTGGGAGGCGATATGTTCGACCTCGCCTCTGAATGTCTCTCCAGGAAAGGCATCGGCCTTAAAGGTGACCGGCTGCCCTAGCTGAATATTGGCAATCTTGGACTCGGGAAGATTTACCCAAACCTGGTTACGACTGCTAGAGAGCATCAAAATTGAAGATGAAGAGGCGTCTATCCCACCACCTCCAGAGGTTGACGGGCTCACAAAAGAACCAATCTCGGCATAGATCTGTGAGATTACCCCGTCAAAAGGAGCCGTAACTTGAGTGTCTTGAATTCTGGTTTGGACTGTCTGCAACGTCCCTTGAGCGGCTTGAATTTGTCCCTGGGCTTGGTCAATATCTTCAACACGACTGCCGGTTCTAAGTGCAGTTAAGGTTTGACGCTGTTGTTCGACTCTGGCTTCAGCCTGGCGTATTTGCTCTGGGCGGGTGCCTGTGGTTTGCAGTGTGAGGGCTTCTTGGGTTTCGTTTACCTGGGCTCTGGCGACATCGCGGTCCGTACGCTTTTGCTCTAGTTCTTCTTGGGAAATTGCCCCGGCAGTGTAAAGCTCTTGATAGCGAGACCAGGTGGCCTCTCTCTGCTGCAGGGTAGCCTGTGCCTGTTCTAGTCGCGCCGAGGCCTGGGCAATATCTTCGGTACGATTTCCATTTTGGAGTTCCTGGAGATTTGCGATCGCTTCGGCTAAAGCGGCTTCTGCGCTGGCAATGTCCTCTGATCGTTCACCTGCAACTAACCGGTCTAGATTAGCCTCTTGCTGCGCTAGCTGTCCCTGCATCTGCACCAATTCTCCCTGCAGGTTGGCGTCATCCATAATGGCAATCACCTGACCTTTAGCGACGCGATTTCCCTCTTCGACCAACAGTGTTTCAACAAGTCCCGATGATTTGGGGCTGAGGTTAATGGAGCGCACTGGATTAACAGTGCCGTTTGCAGTGATATAGATAGGCACTGTTTTTTGTTCAACCGATTCAGTCAAAAACTCTGTTTGAGAAGATCGGCCTCTCAGTAGACCACCACCAATCCGAATACCTATCAACACCAATAAAAATAAGAGCCCAAATTTGATCCAAGGCCCTTTCAAACCCTTAAGTTTGAAATTCATTGGTTGAGCCGATACAAACTTTGACAACATGGTGGTTTTTCAAAGAACAATAATTTAAGAAGTAAGTATTTACTTATTAATTGAGCAAAAAAAGGGGTTTACGGGCAATGCTAGCCCTCTGGACGAATACCCACCCATAGCGTGTCGATCAGCGCTTGCACTAGCTGCTTAGAGGCGGCGGCGCTTTGGGGAGCGCCGGGTATTTCACCCGCTAGGCGATTTAGCATTACTTGAGTAGTTACGCTGTTGATCAAGGTGCCGACTATCATGATTGCAATTGTTTCGGGATTGCCACGTCGCAAATACCCCTTGCCCATGGCTCGGGCTATAAAATCTGCCAGCAAGCGTTTGTGATGGACTGGAGGCGGCACGATATTTGGGGGAGCCTGGCGCATTTTTCCCTGGGACATAACCATCAATATGCGTGGAAAGACCTCTTGATAAAAGCCGAGCATCTGCCCGCAAAGTTCAATCAGTTCTGACTTAATGGCGACCGTTGGGGTTTTTTTGGCCAGAGCCTTAGCCCAATCAGGTTCTACCGTTACTCCCATGGCGGCTAAAAACAGGGCCTGTTTGGTGGAAAACCGCTTAAAAATAGAGGCTTCCGATATCCCTGCTTTTTCCGCAATGGTAATGGTGGACGCTCCCATACCTTCCACTAAGAAGACTTGCCGCGCTGCGGCCAAAATGTCTTCATTTGAGATTTTGGGGGGGCGTGCCATTTAAGTAAGTATCTACTTATTAATTAGCTTGGATTTTATAAAATGTCAACGGTGTGAGGTGGTTGATAAAGCAAGGTATTGGTCTGCTGCCTACAACGGCCCCAGCTTAGCGCCGTTGTAAAAATGGGTCAAAATATCGTTGTATTGTTTGCCCCGTTCAGCCATCCCTCGGGCTCCCCACTGGCTCATGCCAATGCCATGACCAAAGCCATTGCCAGCTACTGAAATGCTGGTGGGGCTAACGGCCAAGTCAAATTTAGTGCTGCGTAGTCCTAGCTTTTGGCGAAAGGTGCCACCCGTCACTGTTAAGGTGCCAGCATCACCAATAATTGTCATGCGATTTGCGCGGCCCTGGGGGCTGCGGTTAAGCACTTCTACAGCCTGGATTGTGCCAGGGTAGCCAAGGCGAGCTCCAACTTCATCCAGTGAAAACTGGGCTCTCCAGCTATAAACCGGAGCGTTTTGGTCAAAGTCGGGAACGCCTTTGAGATAGGGTACGGCCTTGGACCACACATGCTCTGAATTTTCGGTATGCCCCCCGGATGAGGAATGAAACACAGCTTCAATAACCCTGCCGCCATGGGTTAAGACTTTACCTCGGGTTGCGTCTACAGCAGACTGAGTGGAGGTCGCTTCGCCCTCTAACCCTTTGTAAACTTGAGAAGCCTGAGTGCTTTTGAGATCGTAGGCGTGACCAGCATTGGCTCTGTTCTTTTGATACAGAGCATAGGAACGGGCGGCAATGGCTTGCGATCGCAGTGCTTCCTGGGGCCAGCTAGCGGGCATCTCACTACCGACAACACTGAAGAGATAGTCGTCGATATTGACATAGTTAACAGCTGTTACACCGCTATTACTAGGAACCAGCTTGACTTTACCCCGATACCACCGTTCGCCAATCCAAACCACACCATCTCCCGAGGGTTCAAGCCAAAAAACGTTAGATTCGTCAAACGCGCTATGGCCATCCGTCAGCTCTAAACGTCCACCGTTACTATCGACACTAACGGGCTGCAGTTCGGGTAGCTGCATCACTGCTTCGCCTCGAGCGTCTCGAATGATACCCGTTGTCGAAGAGCCGATTTGCACCTGATTGGCGCTATCACGTATGGCAACCCTCAGTTCAACAGCATTAGCGGGCAGTATCCAAAGCAGCCACAGTAGGGCACCCCACCAACTATGACGACCGAGGGTTAGAAGTCTCAAAGGCCAAGAGGAAGTACGAGTCATGGCAGATAGTCAGGAATTGCAGTAGACATGAGCAACCAATTCTAAGATTGCCCAATATTAATGAACAGCGTTAGAACGTAATCAGCAGATGCGAGATGGTCATTAATAGAACACACCTTTTTAAGGCGTAGTTCAACAGCGCCAACCCTAATATCTAAAAAAATTGATGAACCTGAATCCAGTGCTGTAAAAGCAGCGGCAGTTCAGTTTCCTTAGCATATTGTCTACAGGGGTATGTGCCAGTCAGCTTGTGACAGTTTGCCCATGGGCATTAGCCACAGATAATACCAGCTTGGGGGACGTCCGTAGATATCGATATTTGTCAGGTTACAGGAGCTTTGCAGACTCATAAAGCCGTCGGACCATGGCCATAATTTTCTTGCCATAATTGGGGTCTGCTGCCCAACGACCGCTCAGCTGATCTACCAACACTGCGCTACCGCGGCTGACAAACCGAAACCTTGGATCGACTAATTCTTGTACTAGAGGTTCTTTGCTGGCATAGGCTTTAAGATGCTGAATTTGGGCTCTGACTCCGATGCGGGCACTGGGGAAGGCGGCCCCTGCCGCGTCGCCGCCAAGGGCGCCAATCCCTGCGAAATTATTTTGTGATGCTTTCACATCACCCCCAAACCGTAAAAATGTAGTTTCCACACACATCTGACAAAAGGCAATGTCATAGTTGACTCCCTCAATTACCCCTTCTTGTCTATAGATTTTGTGCAGGTCGGGAAAGTCTCTCAATGCCTGTTCATTGTTGTTTTTGAGAAACACCATGAGACTCAGCTCAGAAGCGTTACCGTGCCCCATGATTTGGTCAATTAGACCTGGACAAATTCCCAGGGCAGACTGAGTTTTGAGCTGAACTGTTCGACTAGCGGCATCCCAGCCAATCGAGATATTAAACTCACGCAGATCGACAGTTTTGATGTACACTACGTTGCCGTAGCGGACCCTACGAATGTCTTCGTTATTAGCGATGTCAACGCCGAGGCGTTCCGCTAGGTCAATGGGAAGGTAGGAATTGCTGTTAACGATGATGCCTTTTTCGTCATATTGACCACCGTTAACGGTGATGTTGACGGTGGGGAACTGTTGGACTGCAGTTGGAGGTGTAGTCGGGGGAGCACTACCGGTAATAGCGCGGCTCCAGGAGGCCAGACCGTCGGCTAATCCTAGAGCAAAGTCGCGACGACGACTAAGGAGCAGATTGCGATCTCGTTCATTCGTTAAATATCCCAGCTCCATCAAAATTGATGGCGGAGCGGCCTGACGACAAAATGCTAAGCGTCCCATGCCAGCGGCAGTATCAGGTTTGGCCCCTCGACTAGGCAACTGCGGGACACGTCGTAGCAGCGCCAGCAGCAGCAGTTCAGCGTGGGATTTACGGGCTTCATTACTGGCAATGTAGTAAGCAGTTGCACCCCGTACATTAGTATTTTGAAAGGCTCCCACATGGATTTCTAAGGCAATGTCACCACTGCGGTTACGGGCATTGATCCAACTGATACTCTGTTGCAGGCTAAGGTCATCGGGGACCGAGAGGACTTGGAATCCACGCGATCGCAACTCCGGTACAATCAGATCCCGAATACGAATCATTTCCTGGGCTTCAGTGACGCCATCAACCTTAGACCCAGAATCAAGGACCCCATTTTCAAATCCACCGTGGCCTGCTGAGATAAAAATTTGTGCCATGTGACCCTGTAAACCTTGCTAATCCGTGCGTGTCGCCAATTATCCCCGCAAGGATACATCAATTTTCCAATATTGGGGAATGTGGTCTGACGTAATACGTCCTAGGGGAAGGATTGCCTGTATCAGGCTAGTTGCACAATATGCTGATGCATGTACTGCTCAAGCTTTATTGGTGACTAATGATCTAGCGCGCGTTAGGACCATTGAAATAGCTGCTATCTGTTAGGCCAATAGTACGATAGCGTGATGGACTGTGCTGTCGCTCGGCTTCAAAAAATGACGCCTCAAAGAAGTGTCCCTCTGGCAAAAAATACGAGATCTTTTACCTAATTTTTCTGATGACAAACAGTCTGTAAAAAGATATCTACCTCTAGAAAGATGCTCGCTAGAGCAGATTATTGATATTGATTCAAAAAGTCGTAAACACTCAGCAAAGGTCTAAAAAATAATATATGGAAAAATATTGAATAGTGGCCCCATTTTGGGAAAACTATTCATATACCATACCCTAGCTTTGATCCAAGCAATAGGTTAGTCGTTTTCAGCACTCTGCAGCGATTATTCTTTTATTTCCTCTTAAGAATTCTAGATTTCGACTTAAGTCATAAAACCCATAAATTTGTGCACGGGCGATATGTGTTTTGTCCTTTTTATAAGACATTTTGCGGATAAGTAGTGGGGCTACTACTTGAAGTATGTATTCAAAAGATTAAGCAATGTGGCAAATAAAAAAAGCACCTACATCAATAATTTATGGTGTTAATAAAGATCTTTGTATAGATGTTTGTATCTGAACGTTGGAAATCATAGATGTTCAGATTTTTGAAGTGATGCGAGTGTAACTAACCAAATTGAGATTGGCTTTGAATATTGTGGACTTCCTTGCATGAGTGAACGGTTATATCTTTCAGATCTTTCAGATTCCTTAGACACTGCTGGAGGCTTTGTATCAGCTATGAAAACCTATGCTGTAGCTCAACCTAAATCATCTGTTATTACGCCTGAGACTCACCATGATGGCATTGCTGCCTATGTAGGCATCAGTGTTTTGGTGTATGTTTTGCTGTTGTTTATGTTTGCGCCAAGACAAAATCCTCTGAATCGTCGCAAATCATCTCTGTAGTTTGTGCAGATGATGGCAGTTTGAGTACTTCGCTAAATTAGAAGTAATCGTTTGATGTGTCCCTCTGACTGGTTGTCACAACAGTCAGTGTTGGCTGCGTCTCAACATCAAACCCTCTTTGCTGCAGCCATCGTTGATAGCCATAAGACACTAAAACAAATTGTTGTCGAGAATTTGTATCGCACTGCCTGAAAGGAAATCGGAAGCGTTAATGATTGGTAAAACAATAAAAGAACTTGAGCCAAATTCTCTTCTAAGAATTTCCTAACTGTCTTGCACGGAAGCAACAACTGATTCTCTCAAGCTTGAGGCATGTACCTTACGTGAATTAGCCGCTCTCAACCTATAAGGTGAGAATTCACGGAATGGGTATCTGCTAAACAGGGGGTGCTACCCCTACCTCAGTATCAGTTAACAGCCCATAAATTGAGGCTATTAACTGAGTCAAAACTTTCAGTATCAATCAATAGAAGGGCGAACGAGGGGACTCGAACCCCCGAATGGTGGTACCACAAACCACTGCCTTAACCACTTGGCTACGCTCGCCGTGTTTCTGACTCATATCATATCATTCCTATCCGGCGATTACATGGTTTCATGATTATTTTGCTGTCAAAAGGTTAACTGTTGACCGGGCTGGGCTTACTGAATATAGTCTCAACCACTAGTTACATCCAGCATCAGCTCATTGATTTAACTAGTCGAGTCAGGCCGAAAATAGCATCAACCACAACAGAATTGTGGCTGGATTTCTTGGATACTAGAAGTCAAACAATGCATACGACGATTTAGTACAGTCCAACTGTCTAAGTTTTGAGGTGAGCGTGATTTCTTAGCTTTTTTGAGAGGGATGGCCAGCGTTGTCAAGTGAGCTATGTGTGTGGAGTTTTCTCAATCCCTGAAAAGTCTATCTGTAGGCGGTTTTGTGCAAGAGCTGCGTACAAGCCAGCGGCCAGATTATTAATTTACTGTTAAATTGGTACATTCATTCGGTCTGCAGATTAGTAAGCCTTTTTGTTTGCCAGGTCAGCGTCTGGACATTGGCCTAGAAAAGTTTATTTACCCTGACAATCTCATTTAAAACTTCTCGTGACATCTACAGCCTATCTCTTGATTTCCCACGGTAGTCGTGACCCGCGACATCAGGTAGCCATCAACCGACTAGCTCAGTTAGTCAGGGAGCGGCTCAATCCTTCTTTGCTGGGGCCATGGAGCCAATCTTCTAGTCCTTTAAGGGTGGAAGAGCGTTCTGCGGTGACGGTTCTAGGTGCGACAGGCTCGCTAAAGCCCGAGGGTAGAGGCTCCGCACTAACCACCCTGCCTAGAGTGGTGACATCTCCAGCTAGACTGCCCCAAGATCGCTTTATTGTAGGAACGGCTGTGCTAGATTTTGGGCTATTGCCGCTCCATCAGCAAATCTGTGAATTTGGACGCCGGTTGACTTCGGCTGGAATTGCTCGGCTGCAGTTGGTGCCGCTGTTCTTGCTGCGGGGTAAGCATGTGATGGAAGATATCCCTGAGGAAGTGGAGCTGGCTCGCAAACAGCTGGATGGGATGATCGACCTGGAAATAGGAGAACATATCGGTGGTTCCCAGGGGATGTTTGATTTGCTTACCCATCGATTTTCTCATTCTCCAAAGGATGGGCGCTTGATTATTGCCCACGGCAGCCGTCGTGTGAAGGGAAATCAGATGGTCAATAATCTGGCCAAATCTTTGGGCACATCTGTTGCTTATTGGACCAAAGAGTCTGATATTGAAAAGCAGACAATTCAGCTAATGCAGCAGGGATGCCCAACGCTGACAATTTTTCCCTATTTCTTATTTACAGGCGGAATTACTGATGCGGTTGCGCATCTGACTGAGGAACTGGCTGAGCGTTTCCCAAGAACGAGCTTCCGTTTGCTGCCACCGTTGGGGGCGACGGCGGATATGGCTGACTTGATTGTTCGAACGTTAGGCCACAATTCAAGGTCTGGTGGTGTTACTAGAACTGAGCGATACATTTTTTAGGGTTTTTGCTTTCAATGAGATAGATATGCCTTAAGGTTAAGGATGTCTTAAGAAATACTAAGCAGGCGCTGTATCGATTGTGGCAACACTCCCCAGGGGTGTTTTGACACAATCGGTTTGTATCCATCCCATACAGTTTTAATGTCCCATCCGTCTGACCAGATTACGTTCGGTAAGGTTTATTTAGTAGGTGCTGGTCCAGGTGATCCAGGTCTATTGACCCTTAAAGCTAAGGGATTATTGGAGCATGCGGATGTAGTGATTCACGATGCTTTGGTCAGCCCGCCGATTCTGGCTATGATTGGTGCTCATACCCAGGTGATTGATGCCGGTAAGCGTCGAGGTCGCCATTCTATGCTGCAGGTTGAGATTACCCAGCTTTTGATTGAACAGGCTCGGACCCACGCGGTTGTGGTTAGGCTCAAAGGGGGAGACCCATTCGTATTTGGTCGGGGTGGTGAGGAAATGATCGGCCTCATTGAGGCTGGTATTGATGTGGAAGTGGTTCCCGGTATTACGGCTGGGATTGCGGCTTCTGCCTATGCTGGGATTCCAGTGACTCATCGTGACTATAGCTCGTCGGTTACGTTTGTGACGGGGCATGAGGCAGTGGGCAAGTATCGTCCTAAAGTGAATTGGTCGGCGCTGGCCCATGGTTCAGAAACAATTGTGATCTACATGGGGATACACAATTTGCCTAATATTGTGTCGGAGCTGTCGTCAGCTGGGATGTCGGAAGAAACACCGGTTGCACTCGTGCGATGGGGCACACGGCCTGAACAGGAGGAGTTGGTCGGGACATTGGCTACAATTGTGCAACAGGTTGAGGACCAGCAGTTTCAGGCTCCTGCGATCGCAATCATTGGCCGCGTTGTCAATTTATATGAGACGCTAGCCTCTGTTTCCCCTATGCACTCCCCCCACTGGTCATCGACTCAGGCATGATTGTCTGTAAGATAGTTTGTTGTCTGACTACGGCAAACAGTACACATAGGTAATGCAGACGGTGGATGAAGAAGGCTATGTGATTGAGCTGTTAGTAGCTGACACCTTAGGTGAGCGCATTGACCGATGGCTGTCCCAGCACTGTGAACTATCCCGAAATCGCATTCAAAAGCTGATTGAGCAGGGGGCTTTACGTATCAACGATGTGCCCTGCTCTAATAAGAAAGTAACGGTCAATGTTGGCGATCAGCTGCAGCTTAAAATTCCGGCTGTTGAACCATTTGCGCTACTTCCAGAACCAATTCCCCTCGATATTTTGTATGAAGATGAGTGTTTGCTAGTGGTGAATAAGCCTGCTGGGATGGTGGTGCATCCAGCGCCAGGCCATCCCCAAGGCACTCTGGTCAACGCTGTTTTGGCCCACTGCGGTGACCAGCTTACGGGGGTGGGTGGTGTACAGCGCCCTGGTATTGTGCATCGCTTAGATAAAGATACAACCGGGGCAATGGTGGTTGCTAAAACAGAGCCTATTCTCCATGCTTTGCAGGCACAAATTCAGGCGAAGACGGCTCAGCGAGAATATTTGGGTATTGTTTTTGGTGTTCCTAAACCGTCTTTAGAAGACCCTGCCACAGGGGGGTGGGGAATGGTTGATGCACCCATTGGTCGGCATCCAAAAGATCGTAAAAAAATGGCGGTGGTGCCCATTGAGAAGGGAGGACGACGCGCCGTTACTCACTGGCAAATTCAGGAACGTTTGGGCAACTACACGCTAGTTCACTATCGATTAGAAACGGGTCGAACCCACCAAATTCGAGTTCATAGCGCCATGATGGGACATCCCATTGTTGGTGATGCAACTTATGGGGCAGGTCGGTCGGTTGGTGTCAAACTGCAGGGGCAGGCATTGCATGCAAGAAAGCTGACGTTAACTCATCCCGTCACGGGCAAATCTATTATTGCGATCGCACCGATTCCGACAGTGATGGACACACTGTTGCAACGTCTGCGCCAGCGATAAGTCGACGTCTATATTGAAAACAACTTGCAAAATTAAAGGAGGGGACTGTTACAGCTCCCTCCTTTAATTTAATTATTAGAGTGCTGTATAACACCCTCAACTCAAATCGATTAATTTCCTTGCTTCAGCTTAGCCACTGTAGCGGCCGCAACTGGGTCGTTAATAGGGAAACTAACTTTGCGATAGGGAACTGCCGCTCTAAAGTTCACAGTTGCCGTAGAGACCTGGCCAGCAAGTGAAGGCTTGCTATTGTTTAGACCACGAGCCATAGACATAAATAGCGCTGGGTTACCAGCCTTAGGCTGCTGCTCTTGAGGGGTAAACCGACGAAGAGTAGTTTGCAGGACAGGCTTGGGGAAGCCAAGAATAGACCGATAGTACTCGTCGTAACGGGGGGACTTTAGGTTAAAGGGAAGTTCGCCAGTAGAACGACTGGGTAAAACACGACGGCGCTGGTATGGCAAAATATCATCGCCAAAATTGTCTAGATACTCATCACTACCTAGAAGCGCATCCACAAACCCTTCAATACCTTTAGTTCCGACAACAATGGACCAGGCAATGGTCTCGTCTTTACCATAGACATCGCGCCCTAGAACTCGCTGCACAGTCTGCTCTACAAAACGATAGTTGCTATTCATTTTGTAGAAGCTGTTGCGATAGGTATTTGACAACAGCAGACCGCGAATAAAATCACGCACAGTGATTTGATTGCTGCGAAGCTGAGACTCTAGGAATTTTTCCCGGTCAGACTTAAAAGCATGGAAAAAGATCTGACGATAGGCTGCTTCAATCAGATCGTCGATATCAGTCGAAGACAGAATATTCTGAGTCGAATAAATCTTAGGCTGATCATCCCCAGGAATTTCATAGCCCTCAACCCGAGAATTTTGGCTAACCGGTGAGTAGTTCAGCAGAGGAATCGCCACTTGAGAATCTCCAGAATATGAGGAAATTTAACAAACGTTAACCATAACTATAAGGGGTTATGGGTGCAGGACCTGCCATGGCTGACAAAATATCACAGAGCTTAACATTGAAGAAAACGGTCGTTTGTCAAGCTGTCTATGGGTTTCTACCCCAACTATGAAGACGCAGAATCTAAAAACTGCCGCCATTGCGTTGGAGTGTTGCAGTTTCTTAATACATTAGAATTTGTTACAGAGAGCGCCACAACTCTTTCATTGGCTAACCATTGCTGGAATGAGCGCACATTATTTTTAATCGCTCGCTGCAGACTAGGAATACAGCAGGAATGATAAAACCCGCAGAGGGGCTCCCAACGGTTGTTATATCTGGGAAGTGCTGCGATCTCATCTTTATCTAGCGTATTTAGTTGCTGTTGCCAGGTCTGTAAAGCTGTGCTGCTAAGAGCTGGCATGTCACAGGCTAATACTAATAGCCAGGTTGGCGGGTCGTTGTGGCGATGTTGCGTATTTTCTAAAATCATTGACCAACCCTGGGCCAAGGCAACCATTGGGCCGGCTCCTCCATGTTTTTCTTGGAGCAGCACAATCTCTGCCGGTAGTAGGTCACCATAGCGCTGTGGCCACGGGGTCAATACATAGACATTAGATGCGCAGCTCTGGGCAACCGTGCAGACGTGCTGTAGCAAGGGATGGGATTGACCGCCGTCCGATACGGTTAACAGCGCTTTATCTTGCCCCATTCGACGGCTTTGACCACCGGCTAAGACCAATGCTGCAGTGGTAGGGTATGGTGCGATCTCAGAGTTCATCGGCGACGTTTACGCTCTGCCCACTGTTGTCCTTTATAAAAATATGCCAGCCCCATAAACCCAGACAGCAGTGCATAAATAACTCTGATGCCCCAGCCAGCATGGACAAAGAGCCAGTTGTAAATGCCAAATGCTAGCCCTAGTAACCCAGTTTGACGTTTGCCCAGAGCAGTCAGCTGTGCCTGCAGCGAACTTGTATCGTTAGAGCGCTCTAAATTATTGAGGCGGATAGGTGGAGTGGCGCGAGTTGCGGTGTACCAATAGAACCCCAAGATGCCAGATTTAGAGGTTTCGCGTCGCAAAAACTCATTAGTTGCCTGGCGAGCCTGAGTTATAGATAGGCTTTCTTGCTCGGCTACTTGCTGCAACCAAATGTTGTATCGTACGCGGTGGCCCATGATTAACACCAGAGGCAAGGCCAGACCTAAAAGAAGCAAACGCACACTGGGGCTACTGCCAGTGGGTAAATAGTAAGTGAGTGCTCCCAATGCTAATCCCAGCAGTGCTAGCAAAATAGGGGTGGCAATTTCAGCAACTTCCAAAGAGGCAAGTACTCCCCCCACCATAGGTAGTGAATATACGTAGGCGTCAACGCCCCACACAGCGGCAATCTTTAAGCCGATGGCGAGGCCACAGGCTAACGTGCCCAACATACAGTAGATGCCAAGATGCCTTTGCTGTAAATTCGCTTTCATGGGCGATGAAAACAGGTGATTAAGTGACGCCTTCAAACCAGAACCACAATGCAATTAACTGATGATGTTGCCCAAGGGTCGACAAACACGCCAACAACCATATCACTCGACTGACTTTTCGCCCATGACGGAGTCATAAGTCGATCATAATAGTACAATTGAACTATTATTGCATCTAAAACACTGCATTTAATCCTATGGAGTCTGGTTGTGATGTCTTCGGTTCAAACAGGTCAGCTCATTTCTTTGTTAACTAATAATGTCTTGATGGTTGTCATCGTTATGGTGGTCACTCTTTCCACTTGGTTGCGATGGCATTGGTTGCGAACAGGCAGTGATGCTACCTATGCTTTACGTCGTCGATGTCGCTGGGCGCACATCAGTTTTGTGCTGACGGTGGCGACTTTGTTGGGCATGTTGCTGAGTCTGGGGGCGCTGACCCTGCGGGCCATGATTGCTATTAATGCGTTGGTAATCGGAGCGATGGGCATCTTTTTAATCAGTGTGGTGACGCTCTTGATCGCTCTAGGGCTTTGGTTTGTTGACCTATGTTTTGACCTGTCTGTGTTGCCCACTGCCAAGCATGTAAGCAATCGTGATTTGTTGCGTGCTCGTCCGATTGCACTATTGCCGGTGTCAATGGCGGCTGGCACACGGCGTAGACGAGCCCAGCGACGACAGCGACATTATTAAATGGACTGCCCGTCTGGCCTAACTAAGCAGGAAATGTTTTAGCGATCGCAAAAAATGCTCCTGGCTACGATGTCGTAACCAGGAGCAAACGGTCTTAGAATTTTGACCCTTTGTTAGCCCATGCTGGCCAATTCAAGCTGAGTTAGAGAGAATCGCTTGAGGATTTTATCTGCCATTTGAGCAGGCATTAGCCCCAAAGCTGTTCTGGCCTCGTTTTGAGTGGCGTGGTCAACCAGGATGTCGGGTATCCCTAGACGGAATGTCGGTACGTTGATATTGCGATCTAGCAGTGCCTCGGCCACGGCAGAGCCAAAGCCACCCATTAAGCATCCTTCTTCAAAGGTCACGACCCGTTGAATTTTCTGGGCCAACGGCGCCAGCAGTTCCTCATCTAAAGGTTTTACAAATCGGGCATTAACAACAGTGGCCTCGATGCCGTGCTCGCTCAAGATTTCTGCAGTTTGCATGGCTGGATAAACCATGGAGCCGTAGCCGATTAGCAACAAATCATCCCCTTGACGCAGCACTTCCCCTTTGCCAATGGGAAGTGCTTCCCATCCTTCTTCCATCAGAGGGGCACCATAGCCGCTACCGCGGGGATAGCGTACTGCAATCGGTCCATCGGTATACTCAATACCCGTGACGACCATTTGCTGTAGTTCAGCTTCATCTTTAGGTGCCATCACCACCATATTGGGGATAGCGCGAAGATAGGAAATATCGTACATCCCCTGATGGGTAGGACCGTCTGCGCCAACGATACCAGCGCGGTCTAAGCAGAAAAAGACCGGTAAGTTTTGAATACAGACGTCATGAACAATCTGATCATAGGCTCGCTGTAGAAAGGTGGAGTAAATGGCCGCGACAGGGCGCATATTCTCACAGGCTAGCCCCGCTGCTAGAGTCACCGCATGCTGTTCAGCAATACCGACGTCGATATATTGCTTGGGCAGTTTGGCCTGCAGCTTATCTAGACCCGTCCCTGTCGCCATGGCCGCTGTAATTCCAACAATTCTTGGGTTGTCTTCTGCCAGTTTGACCAGGGTTTCTGCAAAGACCTTTGAGTACTTGGGCGGTGTCGGTTTTGTCGATGGATATCCTTTGCCAGTGGTCAGGTTAAAAGGCGACTGAGCGTGATAGCCCACCTGGTCTTGTTCGGCAATTTCGTATCCTTTACCTTTTACGGTCGCTACATGGACAAGTACAGGTCCGCCTTTAGCATGGGCTTCCTTAAAAGTGTCAATTAGCTCACTTAAGTTATGGCCATCGACCGGTCCCATATAGGTGAACCCGAGTTCTTCAAAAACAGCGCCAACCTTAGACATGGCCAACCGCTTCATGCCTTCTTTGACTCGGTCTAACTCTGGTGAGAAGGATTCACCGACAAACGGCAGCTGTTTTAACTGTTCCTCAAGGTTGTCGCTGAGAAACTGCATCGGTGGGCTCAATCGCAATTTGTTTAGGTAGCGAGGAATTGCTCCAACATTCGGTGAGATGGACATCTCATTGTCGTTTAGAACAACCAGTAGATTGGTGTTGGGTAGATGGCCCGCATGATTAATCGCTTCTAGTGCCATACCGCCGGTGAGAGCGCCGTCTCCAATAATTGCCGCACATTTATAGTCATCCCCTTGAGAATCACGAGCTAGGGCCATGCCCAAGGCTGCGGAGATGCTAGTAGATGCGTGTCCAGCGCCAAAATGGTCAAATTTGCTCTCACAGCGTTTGAGGTAGCCGGCTACCCCGTTTTTTTGACGCAAAGAAGAAAAATCGTCGTACCGACCTGTAAGCAGCTTATGGGGATAGGCTTGGTGCCCAACATCCCAAACCACTTTGTCACGATCTAAGTCCAACGTTTGGTACAGGCCCAGGGTTAGTTCTACTACACCCAGCCCAGGCCCCAGATGCCCGCCGCTGTTGGA